>LXNJ01000059.1_pt1 | contig 73365 bp, 70 predicted proteins | sample 809081 | NCBI WGS metagenome assembly LXNJ01 (sample SAMN04870510, study PRJNA318959) | sponge metagenome | biome: sponge; feature: marine sponge reef; material: water | host: Petrosia ficiformis | place: Greece: Milos, Mediterranean Sea | collected 2013-05-29 | depth 5-7 m
GAGGTGGTTGTTCATGCAATCGCCTCTTCATGCGCAGGATGCCTTTTGCAGAACTTCTCACGGGGGGACAGAGATATGAAAAGAATTCGGACCAATCGTTTCGGTTTGGCGCTTCTTGGATGCGTGACGGCCTTGGCGTTGCTCGTCGCACCGGCTGCCGGAGGCGAGATAGACGATCTCAAGGCGCAGATCAAGGCGCTTATGAACCGTCTCGAAGCCCTGGAAGCCCGAGAGAAAAAAATGAAGGCCGATATGATGGCCGCGGCGGAAGCCGCCCAGAAAGAGGCCGTGGCTACCGGCGACTTCCCGGGTTCCTGGAAGATGCCGGGGAGCAACACGTCTGTTTCGTTCAGCGGCTACGTCAAGCTGGATGCGATATATGATCTTGACCAGGATCTGGGCGATTCCTTTTTCGGCTATGACTGGGGAGGCGGGGCGAGCGGCATCCTCCTGGATGGCGATGACAGTGGGCAGCGCAAAGCCTCTCTGCACGCCAGGCAGACGCGACTTCGCTTCGACAGCCTGACGCCGACGAAGAGGGGCGACCTCAAGACCCGCATAGAGACCGATTTCTACGGCGGCGGCAACGCCCTGCGTCTGCGTCACGCATACGCCACTTGGAGCGGGTTGCTGGCGGGACAGACCTGGACGACATTGATGGATGAGAACACCTACGCCGACACGATTGATTTCGAAGGGCCGGTGGGCGTGATTGCCGTTCGTCGGCCCCAGGTGCGCTACTCCCAGGCGATGGGGAAGAACCTCACCGCCCAGGTGGCGCTCGAGGACCCAAACGCCCCGACCATCTTAATGGCCGGCGGAAGCACGTCCTCTCAAGAGCGAGTTCCGAACTTTGTGGCGGCTCTGCGAATGAAAACGAGTTGGGGCGCCATCAACGTATCGGGCCTTCTGGGTCAGGTTTTATACGAAGATGGTGCGATTGAGGAGAACCTGACCATCTCCGCTCTTCATCTGGGCGCGAACATTGGCCTGGGCAAAAACACCCGTCTTTGGGGAACGTTCAACGTCGGCCAAGGCGGATTGGATAAATCCATGCTGGGCTCGCCCGGCGCCGCCGTCCTGAGCGCGAACAATGAGCTGGAAGCTCTCGATTCGATGGGTGGTTTTGTCGGCCTCACGCACAACTGGAGCAGTTCCGTGAGTTCAGGCCTCTATTACGGCTGGGTGGAGAACGATTTCGAGGATGCCGACAAAGCGACGTTCCCGGAACTCAGCCAGTCGCTCCAAACAGTGCACGCCACCATCTGGTGGTCTCCTGCATCTAAGGTGAGGATAGGTGCGGAGCTCATCCAGGGCTGGCGTGAGACGAACGGCGGCGAAGAGGGTGACGCGACGCGCCTGCAGATGGGTTTTCAGTATAGTTTCTAGGTTCTTGTTCGAGGCTTACAGCTCTCTGCTTGAATTGAGAGGCGTTCAGGGCGTGAGCGTTGCGTAATCCTTGATAACCTTCACAAATGAAGCCCCGTCACACTGTACAGGTGGCGGGGCTTTTTATTGTCCGCGCTCGGTTCAATATACCTGTTTAGCGGTATTACGGCGGAATATTCTCCATGCGTTATACACCCTAGGACTCTGTTTCTAGCTTTCTCTTTTTGCTGCCAGATAATCCGACTCGAGTTTCATGATCGCATCCACGATGCTTTGAGCGAATTCCCGGCGATATACCCGTCCCCTTCCTTGCGCCGAAGGGATGACCTCACCCACGCGAATGACGAGCCAGGGGTCGAGGATTCCCCTTGGGCTGATGAGCGTATTCGACCCTGCGATATAGACTGGAAGAACGGGCGCGCGGCTCATGGCGGCGAGAGTGGCGACGCCTTCTTTCACTTCCACTTCGGTCGTCGAGTCCACGATGCCGCCTTCGGGAAAAATCACCACCACGCCGTTTAAGCCCAGCAGTGTGCGCGCCATCCGGAAGGTGCTGGCGCGCGCGGTTCCCTCCCTGTCTACGGGAAAGGCGCCGTAGTAGGTGATGAGCTTCGCGAACAGGGGATTGCGGAACAATTCCCGCTTGGCCATGTGGTACACCCGCCTCGGCAGGAAGGAGGCGAGGATCATGGGGTCGAGGTAGCTTCGGTGATTCGAGGCGACGATCAGCGGGCCGTCGGGCGGGACGTTGTGCATGCCCTGGACGTCGACTCCGCCGTAGGCGAGCCTGAGACCCGCCTGGAAAATCTTTTTGAGCCAGGTCGGCTGACCGCTCGATGGCAGGGTGGATGGAAGTTGCGCGTTCATCTTCGTGGTTCCGTTATTCTGATGCCGGATTCTCCCTTCAATGAAAAGCGGACTTCGCAATGATGAAGCACTCGCTCCATTTTATTCATCATATGAAAATTTTCGCACTCTCTGCAAAGTATTCGGAATGCCGGCTCTAGTCGGAATCGTGCCTGTGGTGTTCCTGTTCGCGCCAGACTTTGCCGAAAGCGTGGATCACGTCCTCGGCGGTGATGATTCCCAGAAGCTCGGTCGGGTCCTCGCGGCTCACTACGGGCAGGCGCGAGATGCGCCTGTCGCCGAGTTTGGCCATCACCGAATCGAGCGATTGGTCCGGATGCGCGTGCATGATGTATTTCTTCTTCGCTATCTCGCTCAGGGGTTTTTGCAGGATGCCCGCGGCCTGGGCTTGGCTGAAGTCATAGTTGCTCGCCATGCCGGAGAGCTTTCCGCTCTGGTCCAGGACGGGATATCCGGTGATGGCGCTTCCCCTTGTTCTCTCGATGGCATCCTGGATCGTGATGTCCTCGGGCAGTGTGACGACGTTGCCGATCATGGCGTCCGAGACGTGAATCTCGTGCAGGAGATGTTCGGTCTCATAGTCCGGCAGCGCAACCCCGTCCTGTGATGAGAGCGCGCTGTAAATGGGCTCGGGGTGCCAGTATCGCGCCAGGGCGAGTGATATGGCGTTCGCCACCATGAGCGCGAGGATGATGTGGTAGTCCTGGGTGAGCTCGAAGATGATGAGCACCGATGTCAGGGGCGCGCGAATAACGGCCGCGAATGCCGCGCCCATGCCCACCAGGGCGTATCCGCCCGGATGGGCCACGAAGCCCGGGAAGGCGAGTTCGGCGAGAGACGCCACGGCGCCCCCCGCCATCGCGCCCATGAACAGCGTCGGCGCGAAGATGCCGCCCAGAGAGCCGGTCCCGTAAGAAACCGCGGTGGCGATGAGCTTCAAGACGAGCAGGCACAGGAGAAAGGGCAGCGTGTAGCTGTGCGTGAGCGCCTTGCTCACGGCGGGATAGCCCACGGCGAACACCTCGGGGAACCAGATGCCTATGACGCCCACGAACAGGCCGCCGAGACCCGTAGCGATAACCCCCCGTAACCCGCGGAGGCGCTTCCATCTCGCTCGCAAGTAGATCAATCCCTTGATGAACGCCACGCCCACGAGCGCGCAGACGACGCCTACGAAGGCGTAGAGGAACAGTTCGAGGGAACTGTCCAGGGCATATGCCGGTACGGAGAACACGGGTTCGTTGCCGAGCATGGCGCGCGAGACGACCGAGGCGGACACCGCCGCGAACACGATGGAGCCGAGCACGCGGGCGTTCAGATCGCCCACCAGTTCCTCGAGCGTGAAGGTGACGGCCGCGATCGGCGTGTTGAATGCGGCGGCCAGAGCGGCGGCGCAGCCTACGGGGACGAGCGCCTGCACGCGGCGTCTTTTCAGGGAAAACGTCTCGCCTATCCAGCTCGCCGCGCCCGAGCATATCTGCACGGTGGGCCCTTCGCGGCCCAGGCTCGAGCCCGAGCCGATGTTGAGGACCCCGATGAGGAACTTGCTTATCCACACGCGCTTGTCGATGTGGCCGTTGTGGGCGACGTAGGCGATTTTCGTCTGGGGGATGCCGCTGCCACGGGCCTCGGGCGCGAAGTACTGGAGAAAGAGCGCGGAGAGAAAGGCGCCCCCGGCGGGGATGAGCGCTACCCAGTACCAGGCCCTGTGAATCTCTGAAAGGTCATGGGAGCCGAAGAGAACATAATGCGCCCAGCCCAGCGCGACGTGAAAGCAGACAGCGACGAAACCGGCCAGCGCTCCCACGACGATGGTTGTGAAATAGAAGATGCCGTCGTCTGAGAAATCGAAGTGGAGCAGCCAGCCGAGAAGCCGTATGCGAAAGTTTCTCCAGCTCACGAGGTCTTACTCATGGTGAAACATTCCCGGGGCGGCGGTTCAGCGTGTGATATCCCCTGTCGGGTGCGGGCCGACGGGCGGATGCGGGTCGGGGTCGATTCCCTCCCGGCGAAGTCTGTCTTCATACCATTCCTTATCAATGCCGTTTGCCTCGTCCATCGGCGCCAGATCGCAGAAGATTTCGATCCGGTGGCCGTCGGGGTCGCAGAAGTACATGGCCCGGTTCTCCCCCCAGGTGCCGTCGCCCTCGGGATGGGTGGGGCTGTGCACCACAGGGCCGCGCACGATTTTGACCCCGCATTCCTCGAGCCAGTCCTTCCAGGCGAAGAACTCGGAACGGTCTTTTACCCGAAACGCGAAATGATGCAACCCCAGGTCCTTCACGGGGCCTTGATCGTCGGTTCTCATTTCCTTGAGCGCGGGCTGATCGCCGGTGTGATATACTAGGTTCAAATCGTGATGAAACGCGCTGCAGCGCAGGAAGCAAAGGCCCGCGTTGATGGTCGGGTGTTCTTCGGGGTCGTGGCGTTCCGAAAGCGTGAAGCCGAGAATCCCGGTGTAGAACTCGAGGGATTCCTCGATGTCGGACACCTTGACGGCGACGTGCTGGAGTTTTTCGAAAGAGGCTTCCGGTCGGGGCATCGTGCTATTCTCCTTGTCTTTGGTCATCCCGGGCGCGCATCGTCTCGCCGAGGCTGAATATAGCGCAACTCTTCCGCAGGAGAAACGCAGTTGAGCCGTTTGGATGGAAAAAGGGCGCTCGTGACGGGCGCATCGCGCGGAATCGGCGAATGCGTGGCGCTTCGCTTCGCAGCCGAAGGCGCGAACCTGTATCTGGCGGCGGACGGAACGCAGGACGAGCTCGAAAGTGTCGCGCGCGAATGCGAGGCCGCCGGAGGGGCGGCAGCCTTCGGGATTTTTGATTTGAGAGAGGAGGGCGCGGCCGAGCGCATGGTGGATGCCGCCGCGGACGCGCTGGGCGGCGTCGACGTTCTCGTGAACAACGCAGGGATTCGCGCGAGCCAGCCCTTCGGCACGTTCTCGTATGAAGATTTCAGCCGCGTGGTCGCCGTGAACCTGCGCGCTCCATTTTTCGCGAGCCAGGCCGCCTTGCCGCTCATGCGCGAGGCGGGGGGCGGGAGAATCATCCACATCGCGAGCCAGTTGGGCTCCGTAGCGGCGCTCAATACCGCGCTCTACAGCGCGACCAAGGCGGCGCTCATTCAACTCACGCGCTCCATGGCGCTCGAACTCGCCGGCGAGAACATTCTGGTGAACGCTGTCAGCCCCGGACCTACGGCGACGGAGTACTTGAAGAAACACGCCTACAAGACGCCCGAGGAACGCGCCCAGCGCCTGGGAACTGTGCCGATGGGGCGCTTCGGCGAGCCGGCCGAGATAGCGGGCGCCGTATTGTTTCTCGCCTCTGGAGATGCTTCTTTCGTGCACGGGCACAACCTCGTGGTGGACGGCGGCTATATCATTCATTGATGATGTGAAGACCTGAGAAAATTTTCGTATTCGACACCGGCGGAACGAAGGGCATTTTCTGGCCGCCGCATTCAAAAGGAGCTTGAGAGCCGTGAGCATGAAAGTGGGAGTCGTGGGTTTGGGCGTCATGGGGGGTGCATTTTCGGGCCACATGCTGGACGCCGGCATGGAAGTGGCGGGCTTCGACCCGGTGGACGCGATGTACGGGAAATTCGAGGGCAAGAACCTGCGCCGGGCGTCATCGCCCGCGGACGCCGCAAGCGGCGCCGACCTGGTGATGACTTCACTCCCGAACTACAAGGTCGTGGAAGAGGCGGTAACGGGTGAGGGGGGCATTCTGGAAGGAATCTCCTCCGGCGGGATCATCGCCGATATGAGCACGGTTCCGCCCAAGTTCTCGAAAGAAATGGCGGAATTAGCGGGTGAAAAGGGCGTGAGTTGGCTCGATTGCCCGGTGAGCGGCGTGGGCAAGCAGGCCGCCGTGAAGGATCTGGTGGTGATGTCGGCGGGTCCCAGGGACGCATATGAGAAGGCGAAACCGGCATTTGACGCCATCGGCAAGAAGACGGTTTTCGTGAGTGAGCAAAACGGGCTCGCCGCCCAACTCAAGCTGGTGGTGAATCTCGTGCTCTTCATCAACATGGCGGGGGCGTGCGAGGGCCTCACGCTCGGCCTCAAGGCGGGAATCCCCAAAGACGTCATGCTGGAAACGCTTTGCTCGGGCGCCGCGGGATCGAACGTGCTCGACGTGCGCGGCAAGGACATGCTGGCCGGCAATTTTCCCGAATCCGGCCCGATATGGATAGTGCTGAAGGACCTCGAATGCGCCATCGACTCCGCAAAGGACCTCGACGTGCCCGTGCCGCTCGGCGGGCTGCTGGAGCACTTCTTCATGGCCCAGCGGAGCAAGGGCAGGCAGCATGAGGACGGAAGCTCGATCTTCCGCATTTACCAGGAATTGGCGAATATCGCCTGATTTGCAAGACGAAGGAAGCTGCTTTGCGGGCTGATCCACAGCAGCGCCCAATTGGCGTGCGGCTGGCTCTTTCTCGCCCCGTAATGGGGCAGTAGTTGATCTATATTATGAATTAACTATCACTGACAACTAATTGAAATATAAGTATTCTATACGGCAAGGAGAATGCAGAATATCTCCTTCGCAACCGCGATTCCTAGCCTGTAACGGATGAGCGTATGATCTGGCGCAATTCCTCGTCATTCAGCCCGGCGATTTGCTCGAATGTGATGAGGGCCGTTGTGCCCGGGTCTCCCCGCTCTCCCCACCAGAGCCTGAAGCTCTTGTCCTGGTAGCTGTAACGGATGTCCGCGTCGACGCCTTCGATCTCCCCGGCCAGAATGCCGCTGATGCGCTCGGCCATGATGCGGCTGTATTTTCTTTGCGTTTCGATGTCTTCCACGAAAGCGTCTCCCCATCCTTTTCTGTGAATTTCAGGGAGGCGATACGCCGGATGGCTTCTTTTCATCCCTCGAATCGCCGCTTTTTCTCGTCTTTCATGACTCTCCTGCTCTTAGCAGAAGATGAGGCGTTATGAAAGCCTACAGGTGATACGTCATCCCCTCTTCAAGCACCTGAATTCTCGGATCGCCCAGCGCTTCGATTTCCGCCCTGGTCTCATCCCCGTACTGGGCCTTGATGTGAAAGATGTAGACGGGAACATCGGGCGGCATTTTCTCTATTTCCGCATGGAGCATGGCGGGGGTCAAGTGCCTGGACATACGCGCTAGCTCCTCCATCTTGTTCGGAAACGACACCTCGGTGATGATGGCGCGCAGGCTCTCCACTTCGGCGGCTCCCCGCCAGATGGCCTCGGTGGGCCCCGTATCGCTGGTGTAAAGGAGCGCGCTTTCCGCGTCCTGAATGATGAAACCGAATGTGGTCCCCTTGTGGTCGACCGCGTAGGGAGTAATACGGATTCCGCCCAGGGAGCGGGTTTCCCTCTCCTCGATGGCGGAGAAATCGAGTATCGGCGTATCTTCGTGGCATATCTCGCAAAAATCCGGCCAGACGGCGTTGTTGAAAATGGATTTCTGTATCACTTCCAGAACGTCTCGCGCGCCGATTATTTTCAGTGAGTCTTCCCGAAGGCCGAAGATGTTGTCGGCGAGGTAGGGCAGTTCCGCGATATGATCCAGGTGCGCGTGCGAGACTACGATGCCGCTGAGCCGCGCCTGCTCCTCAATGCTGAGGCCAGAAGCGGCCGAGCCGCCTTCCAGCAGCAACTCTTCGTTGATGAGGAAAGAGGTCAACTGACATCCGGGGGCTTTGCCGCCCGCGCAGCCCAACACACGGAATTGGATGGCTTGTCCTCCGCCTGAAGCCTCATGAAGGTGAGGAATCTTTCGCTCACCGCCTGATTATAGGCACAGCAGAAACCTCTTGGGAAGGTATCTTTTTTTTAGACTTTTTCCCATTTGCCGCTTTTGGAGCGCCTGCGCTTTCCGAAATCATCCATCTGCGCGACGGTGGCGGCGGGGAAAATGGGACCGTCCGTACAAACGCGCCAGCCCGAGCAGGTGCATTGGCCGCACAGGCCAACGGCGCACTTCATATACCGCTCAACCGCGAAATACGTCCGCTCGGCGGGGAGTTTCGGCAGACACGCGGCCATCATGCGTTCAGGGCCGCAGACGGCGTAACTGTCCGCCTCGACGGGCAGGAGTTCGGTCACCAGACCCTTGTGTCCCAGGGCGCCGTCTTCGGTGGCGACGTGGACGGGGCCGAGTTCCCTGAATTCCTCATAAAAGAGAATCTCATCCGCCGTGCGGCCGCCGAGGACGAAGGAGGGTGCTTCCGAGGCGAGGGCGAGGAGCCTCAGTTCCGCGATTCCCACGCCGCCCCCGATCAAGGCGGGCTTTTTAAGCGGCGGGTAGCCTTGCCCCAAAGGGCCGCGGAGCCCTATCTCATCACCCGGCTTCACGGCGGCCAGCTTTTCGGTGAACGCGCCCGCTTTTTTCACCGTGACGGCGTTGGGGTAGGAAAGGGTGAAGGGTTTTTCTCCCAGGCGCGGCAGCCAGACCATCATGAACTGGCCCGGCCGGGATTCTATTTCCTCGTCAAAGAAAATCGTGTGCGTCCACTCGCTTTCCCGGCGGTTCTCCACGACCTTGAACACGCTACGCATCGGAGCCGCCTCCATCCGCCGGACGGTGGGCCGCGCCGATGAGCGCGGACATGGGTTCGCCGCCTAGATATTCCTGAACCCCCTCCCAGATATCCCGGGTGAGGGCGGCCGCCTCATGCGTGCTCTTTCTCATGAAGGCGGTGCCTATCCCTAAGACGCTCGCTCCCGCGAGAATGTATTCCACGGCATCCTCCCAGGTTTCGATGCCTCCGTATGCGACGATGGGGCAGCGAAAGCGCGCGTAGGCCTCATACGTCATGCGCAGGTTGATGGGCTTGAGGGCAGGGCCGCTGATTCCGCCCGTCGTGCCTGCGAGGATTGCCGCGCGGCTCTGGATGTCCACCGCCAGACCCGGCCCCAGCGTGTTGCCGCAGCCCAGAGCGTCCGCGCCCGCGTTCATGCAGGATTCCGCCACGGCGAGGTAGTCGCTGTTGGGGGAGAGCTTGGCGATGACGGGCTTGTCCGTCTCGTCTCGAACGCGCTCGATGACCTCGGCGGAGAGGGCGGGGTTCTGGCCGATGCTCTCCATGATGGTCTGCTCGCCCGGCTCCTTGTTGGGACAGCCCAGGTTCACTTCGATGGCGTCGCCGAACCTCGACATCCGGCGCGTAACGCCGGCGAACTCACGTGAATCTCCTCCATAGACGGAGACGATGAGCTTCGCGTTCTTGAGCTTTATCTCTTCCAGGTCGCGCTCCCAGTCCTCGGCGCTTTGCGTCGGCAGGGCGAGGGAGTTGAGCACCGCGCCTTCCGGGGGGTATACGACCACGGGGTTCTCGTTGCCCGGCTTCTCCCGGGGGCCGACCGATTTCGTGACGTAGCCGCCCAGGCACGCGCCCGCGCTCTCGAAGGCGGCGAAGACTTCGGGGTAGCTCAGGATGCCGCTGGCGTTGATCAGGGGTGGTTCGATCTCGGGGAGCGGAATCACGGTCTGCTGCCTCAGCCGGGGTGGAATGTGCGGGCGGACGGACTCGACGGATGGAGTATAGTGGGAATGGGCCGCTCACGCCAACTTGCAACGAGAAAATCCGGGTGGCGGGGCTTTGTGATCCAGCGGATTATTGCAAATTGCCCGAAATGGTGGTCTAAATGACCTTGTTCGCCCTTTGGTATGGATGGAGATGGAAAGGGCGGTATTCTTTATGGCGAGGCGCCGCCTTGCGCTGAGAGGAAAATCCCGTGGTCGCCATCTTGATTGCCTGCTATCTCGTGGCTGCGCTGACGCACCTCTACCTGCTCTGCACGGGCAGGTCTACAGGGGTTGTCTACGGGATCGGCGCGCTGCTCGTGGGATTTGCGCTTCACACCCTCATGCTCGGGGTGAGTTTCGCCTCCGGCACACCCGAGGGATGGAGCGCGTGGCTGAGCGGCATGGCGTGGATAATCATCCTGATGTACCTGATCGTCTTTGCGCGCTACCGGGACATCGCCCTGGGTGGTTTCGCCGTGCCTGCGGCTTTCATTCTCGAGGGATACGCAGCCGCTTTCCCCGGCGTGTGGGGCGCAGGCTCGATCGCCGTGCAGGGCTATCTGCTCAAGGGCCACGCCGTACTCGCGCTGCTGAGCTGGGCCGCGTTCTTTCTGCTCTTCGCCTCGGCGCTGATGTACCTGGTGCAATCCCAACAACTCAAATCCCGAAGACCGAGCGCCTGGCTGCATCGCCTGCCCTCGCTCGATATTCTGGACGACCTGAACCACAAGATTCTCTACTTCGGTTTCGCGTTCCTCACGGCGAGCCTGCTGCTCGGCTCGATGTGGGCGAAATCGCGCCACGGCGCCTACTGGAGCCTCGACCCGGTGCGGACCTGGCCGCTGATACTCATCTGGGGCGCTTACGGCCTCCTGCTCATCTGCCGGCTCACCAGAAGCTGGAAGGGAAAACGCTCCGCCGTTTTCTCGATGGTGGCCTTCTTCGCCGCGCTCCTCGCGCTGGTCGTCCACTTCCAGGGAGCGGGTTAGAAGATGTCCATCATTCTCGCCGGTGTGAGCCATCACAACACGCCGCTCAGTATTCGGGAACGTCTCTATTTCCCGGAAGGGGATATGAGCGAGTGGCTCGACCGGCTGGCGGACTATCGCGGGCTGGAGGAGCGGCTCATCCTCTCGACGTGCAACCGGGTGGAGGTCTACAGCGCGGCCGAGGATTACGATCAAGGCCTCGATGCGATTCAACGCTTTTTCCTGGACTCGCGTGACATCGGCGCGGAAGAGCTGAACGCACACCTCTACGTGCACCGAGAGGACGAAGCCACCCGGCATCTTTTCACCGTGGCGTCGAGCCTCGATTCCATGGTGGTGGGCGAGCCGCAGATTCTCGGGCAGGTGAAAGAGGCCTACCGGGTCGCCCAGGCATCGGGCCACGCCGGGAAGGCGCTTACGAACCTCTTCTCCCGCGCGTTTCGCGTAGCGAAAAAAATCCGCGAACAAACGCCGATAGGCGAGTCGCCGGTGTCGGTGAGTTCCGTCGCCGTGGATCTGGCGAAAAGAATTTTCGGTTCGCTTGCGGGCAAGAACGTGCTCCTGCTGGGCGCGGGCGAGATGGGCGAAGCGGCGGCGCGGCATCTCAGGGCGAGCGGGGCCGACACCCTTCGTGTAGCGAACAGGACGTTCGCGCGGGCGCAGGAGTTGGCTTCCAAGCTCGGGGGAAGCGCAGTGGGATTTGATAATCTGGAAGGGGCTCTTATCGAAGCCGACGTGGTCATCGCATCTACTGCCTCGCAGGGTTTCATTCTGGACAAGCCCACCGTGGCCGCCGCTCTTGAGCGCCGCCGCGACGCACCGGTTTTCCTCATCGACATCGCCGTGCCGAGAAACGTCGCCCCCGAAGTGAACGACCTGGAAGACGCCTATCTCTACGACGTGGACGATCTCCAGTCCGTGGCGGCGGACAACCTCCGGGGCCGCGAGGAAATTGCCCGCGACGCGCGCGCGATTCTGGAAAGTGAGGTAGAGACCTATCTCGCCCGCCAGAAGGCGGAGGAACTCAGGCATACCTTCGCGGCCATACGCTTCTTCGCGGAATCGATGCGCCGGGCGGAAGTTGAAAAAACCGTTTGCCGCCTGCCTGAACTGGACGAAGATGGCCGCAAGGCGCTCGACGCCATGACGAAGGCGCTGGTCAACAAGCTGCTCCACCACCCCTTCGCCGTCCTGCGCCAGATGGCGGAAGAAGACGTGGAGGGCATCTCGGTCGAATCCGTCCAGAAACTCTTCGGCGTGGAGCCCGAGAGCGATGAAGGCCCGTCCATGCCGTCGCCGGACGAATCGGACTGATCCATGAATGACACGCTGCGCCTCGGCACGCGGGGCAGCGCGCTGTCTCGCGCGCAGACGGCTATGGTGGCCGCACAGTTGAAGGAACTGAACCCGGGCCTCGTTACGGAGGAAGTGATCGTCCGCACGCGGGGGGACGCCATGCTCGGCTCCCCGATCCATGAACTCGGCGGCAAGGGTCTTTTCGTCAAGGAAATCGAAGACGCCTTGCTCCGAGGTGAAATCGACGCCGCCGTACACAGCCTGAAAGACCTGCCGAGCGAACTGCCCGAAGGCCTCATTCTGGCCTCGATTCCCGAACGGGAAGAACCCTGGGACGCCCTGGTCTCGCGGGGCGGGGAATCGATTCGCGGCCTGGCGCCGGGCAGCAGAGTCGGCACGAGCAGTTTGAGGAGAATCGCGCAGATCAGGCGCTACCGGCGCGATCTGGAAATCGTGGAACTGCGCGGAAACGTGGATACAAGGCTTGAAAAAGTGGCGGCGGGAGAAGCCGATGCCGCGGTTCTCGCGCTGGCGGGCCTCAAGCGCCTGGGACTCGAGGAGCGGGCGACGGAGTCGCTCGCCCCCGAACTCATGCTGCCCGCTGCGGGGCAGGGCGCGCTCGCCATCGAGACGAGGGAGGATGATGCGGCCGCGCGCCGCCTCGTTGAGGGACTGGAACACCCGGAGACGAAACGGGCCGTGATGGCCGAGCGCGTCGTGATGTCGCGTCTGGAGGGTGGATGCCAGTTGCCCCTGGCCGTTTTCGCGGAGAACCGAAAAAGCGGGTTTTGTATCAAAGCCCGTCTGGCGAGCGTGGACGGCGAGCGGATGGTGGAAAAAGAACGAACGGGCGCTCCCGAAGAAGCTGCGCGCCTGGCGGAGGATCTGGCCGAGGACGTTCTCGCCCATGGCGGGGCGGAGATACTGAGGGATGCGCGATGAGCGGCGCAGAAAACGAGGACCTGGCCGCACTGCCCCTTGCGTGCAAGACAATACTCGTCACGCGCCCAGAGGAGGGGGCATCTCGTATGGGCGATATGCTCACGGACCTGGGAGCCAACGTGCGCGTCGCGCCCATGATACGGATCACGGAGCCTGGGGATTGGACTGCGGTCGATGCGGCGGTTCGCGAGTTGGACAAATATCAATGGATGATCTTCACGAGTGCGAACGGGCCGAAATATCTGGCGAAAAGATTTATCGCTCTCGGCGTCGCTCCCGAGGCGGCCCCAGCGGATACATCGATTCTGACCATCGGGCCCGCCACGGCCGCAGCGGTGGAGAAACATCTGGGAAAGACGCCCGATAAGGTAGCCGAAAAGTACATGGCGGAAGGCGTCGTCGATCTCTTCAAAGGCGAGGATATGGCCGGGAAGCGCGTCTTGATGGCCCGGGCGAAAGAGGGGAGAGACGCCATCCCAAAAACACTCACGGAAATGGGGGCTATTGTGGATGACGTGGCCGTCTACCGGACGACGCCCCTGGGTCGCGAAGCGCTGCGCGAGGTATGGGATGAGCTTGAAGGCGGAAAAATTGATATGCTTACCTTCACGAGTTCCTCAGCGCTCGATGGCTTCATGAGGGCGGCGGGGGAGGAGACGGCGAAGCGATGGATGCGGCGCTCGCGCGTTGCCTCCATCGGACCTGTGACCACCGCCACGGCGCGCCAGTGGGGGGTCGAGCCGGACGTGGAGGCCGCCGATTCGACGATTCCCGGCATGACGCGAGCCATCGTCTTTTTTTACCGGGAACTGGAGACGGCGAACGATACGCCGAAAATGGAGGATGAAATTGCATGATGCCTGACGACAATCTGATTCTTTCGGCCCTCGGGGACGTGGTAACAAACCGTACGAGACGCACGCGGGAGACGGCCGCCATGCGGCGCATGGTGCGCGAGACGAGACTTTCCGCCGATAACCTCATCTATCCGATGTTCGTGGTCGAGGGCGAGGACATCAAACAGGAAATTTCCTCCATGCCCGGCCAGTACCAGCTCTCCGTCGACAGGCTGGTGGCCGATTGTGAGGAAATCGCCGCTCTCGACATCCCCGGCGTCATCCTGTTCGGCATTCCGGAGCACAAGGACGACATCGCGAGCGGGGCCTATGCGGAAGAAGGCATAATCCAGAACGCGGTACGCGCGCTCAAGGAGGCATACCCCGACTTGTGCGTCATCACGGACGTTTGTCTTTGCGAGTACATGGACCACGGCCACTGCGGGGTCATCGAGGGCGAGAAGGTGCTGAACGACCCGACGCTCGAACTCCTCGACCAGACGGCGATGAGCCACGCGGAGGCGGGAGCGGACATCATTGCGCCGTCTGACATGATGGATGGCCGGGTCGGTTCGATACGCGCGGCGCTGGACGCAAGCGGATTCGCCCAGACGCCCATCATGGCCTATTCGTCGAAATTCGCGAGCGCCTTCTACGGACCCTTCCGCGAGGCGGCGGAGAGCGCGCCCGCCTTCGGCGACAGGAGTTCCTACCAGATGGACCCGGCGAATGCGCGCGAGGCCATGCGCGAGATAGCTTTCGACATCGAGGAGGGGGCGGACATCGTGATGGTGAAGCCGGCACTCGTGTATCTCGACGTCATCGCCAGGGCGCGCGAGATAACGGACCTGCCCGTCGCGGCCTATAACGTCTCGGGCGAATTCGCCATGCTGGCGGCGGCGTGCCGCAACGGGTGGCTCGACCCCGAGCGCGCGTTCATGGAAACCCTCACCTCCATCCGGCGCGCGGGGGCGGACATCATCCTCACCTATTTCGCCAAAGACGCCGCCAGAAGACTCCGGGGAGACAAGGCGACACCGCTCTCGTGGATGTAGGGGGCGCAAGGGAAGCCTGAAATTGACAATGTGCGCTTTGGAGTGTATTTTTATTATTGAACGAACGATAAATAAATATTATCGAACCCCACGAGTTGATATCGGACCCATGCTTATCGCCTTGTCGTATTCGCCTTACAGAAAGGAATGGTGACGCAATGGGTAAGAAAAAGAAAAAAACGGAACAAAAAGTGATAGTGCATCGATCGGGGATTCTGAATCACGAGGATGCTGCCAGATTCAAGAAAGCATGTGCAGAGTACGTTAAAAAAGTTACTAAATCCAAAAAAACCGCGAGGGAGGCTCTTGTCAAGTTGGGGACCCACACGCCCGACGGACAACTCACCGAACGATTCAGGTAGAAATTGCACCGTCTGACGACGACTTTCGTGCTCGGATACCACGGGTGTGACGAGTCCGTCGCCGAGCGGCTTCTCGGCGGAGAACCATTTCAAAAAAGCAAGAACGATTACGACTGGCTCGGTCATGGAATTTATTTCTGGGAAGCCAACCCGCTCCGTGGTCTTGGCATTCGCTAGGTGCGATACGTTGAAAATATCATCTTATAAGGGATATTAATAATTTTTCCGAGTCTTTCTTCTACTTCCTTAGGCAGAGTACGATTAATATATGCTAGCTAGAGAGCTTGGTTCATTCAGGAAATAAGGAGTAATTCAACAGATGACCGATAAGGAATTTCAAAAACGGTATTGGGAGAAAGAAGACCTGCGCCCATGTGATGAACGGAATGAATATCAAAGAGATAAAGCACGGGTGATTCATTCATCAGCATTCCGAAGACTTCAGGGTAAAACGCAAGTCATGGGTGTGGGGGAGGGTGATTTTCACCGCACTCGCCTCACGCATTCGATTGAGACAGCTCAAGTCGGAGAAGGGCTCCTGGGTTCGCTAAAGCTCCGAAATCCCAATGATAGTATTATGAAAGAATGGTTGCCTTCCCGAGATTTATTGACAGGCGCGTGTCTTGCTCACGATTTAGGACACCCACCATTTGGGCATGCTGGAGAAAAAGCCCTCTATCGTCGTATGGTCGACTACGGAGGATTTGAAGGAAACGCCCAAACTCTTCGAATTGTTACACGCTTGGAAAAATATAAACCTCAGAAGGGAATGAATCCTACACGTCGATTTATCCTTGCTGTACTCAAGTACCCTTCACCCTACTCAGCATTTGATAAGGAGAAATATCCAGATAAGCCTCCCAAGTGTTACTATGATTCTGAAGCAAAAATTGTGGAGTGGGCACTGGGAGGCGCGGGATTTCCAGAGGGCGAAGTCCATACATTTATTGAAGAAAGGAAAAGCGACGGAAAACCAATGCACCGTACTTTTGATTGCTCAATCATGGAGTATGCCGATGACATTGCGTATGCTGTGCACGATCTTGAGGACATCGTTGCCCGCAAGATGGTGAGTCGGGAAGAAATGTTAGAAGAATTAAGACCTACATTCTGTGAATACGGCAAAAGAATCGGACCAGACGAAAGAGCAGTATCTCTAACGGACTTTGAACATAAGCTCTTTAGTAAAGAACATTTCGAACGCAAAGGATTAATAGGCAAATTAGTGCATTTGTTTGTGACATCAGCGAAGGTCAAGAAGAAAGATGAGTTTGAACATCCACTCCTAAAAATGCGAATTGACTTTGACGAGCCTGTAAAGGAACTTTTAAAAACCTTGAAAAATCTGACATATAAACTCGTCGTCGGAAGAGCTGCAGTACAACAAATTGAGCATCGAGGAGTAAGAATTGTCGATCAATTATTTAGTGAGATAATTAAGGACCCTAAAAAATTAATTCCGACTAGTAATTGGAATTCGTATAGGAAACAAGACAGCGATAAGAGGAAAGTCTGCGATTACATCGCAGGTATGACGGACCCCTATGCCGAAAAAATATACGGACGCTTTTTTATTCCTGGTGTAGGCTCAAGCCACGACGAATTGTAAATTTGCTCTAAATACCACCTACAGACTCTTCCAGATATTACAAATGGTCTATCCCTCCCACATGAATTCCCCTTGCGCATCGCTTCGCCTTGGCGTTATGGTGAGAACACAAAATGGCAGGATAAAAATGGAATATTTTCTTACCTTACAACACTGAAGCAGGAGGAATCGGGGAATGTCGGATAAGGATATCGTTTTTCTGGGCGGAGCGCGGACGCCGTTCGGCGCGTTTCTGGGCACCTTGAAGGAGAAGTCGGCCACCGAGCTGGGCGCGCTGGCGGCGAAAGAGGCGATGACGCGCTCTGGCGTGACGCCCGAGGACATCGACCACACCGTGGTGGGCAACGTCATCCAGTCGAACTCGGACGGCGTCTACATCGGCAGACACGTGGCGCTTGCGGCGGGCGTTCCGCTGGAGCGGCCCGGCTACTGCGTGAACCGCATGTGCGCCTCGGGCTTCCAGGCCGTGGTGAGCGGCGCCAAGGAGATCATGACCGAAGACGCCGACGTGGTGCTCGCCGTGGGGGCGGAGAACATGAGCCTCACGCCGCACGTCATCAGAAACTCGAGAACCGGTATGAAGCTCTTCCAGGCCCCAATGGAGGACGGCCTCTACACGGCGCTCACCGACACGATGGCGAACGTGCCGATGGGCATCACGGCGGAGAATCTGGCCGATAAATACGACCTGCACCGCGAGGGGGTGGATGAGTTCGCAGCCCTAAGCCAGGCGCGCGCGCACGACGCGTGGGAGAGCGGACGTCTGGCGGAAGAATGCTTCGCGGTCGAGGTGAAAGAGCGCAGAAAGACCATCACGTTCGACCGCGACGAGCATCCCCGGGCGGATTCGAACGAGGAATCGCTCGCGCGGCTCAGGCCCGCGTTCAAGGAAGACGGCGTGGTGACGGCGGGCAACGCGAGCGGCATCAACGACGGGGCGGCGGCGCTCGTCATATCTTCGAGAGCGGCGGCCGAACGCCTTGATCGTAAACCCATCGGAAAACTCGTCTCCTGGGGCGTTTCAGGCTGCGATCCGAAGATCATGGGCATCGGCCCTGCGGAGAGCAGCCGCATCGCCCTCAAAAAGGCCGGCCTCCAGCTCGACGACATGGACTTGGTCGAGATTAACGAGGCGTTCTCGGCCCAGTATCTGGCGGTGGAAAAGGAACTGGGCCTCGACCGCGAGAAGACGAACGTGAACGGCGGCGCCATCGCCATCGGCCACCCCGTGGGCGCGAGCGGCGCAAGGCTCACCCTCACGATACTGCACGAGCTGAGACGCCGGGGCGGGAAGTACGGTCTCGCGGGCGCGTGCATCGGCGGCGGCATGGGTCTTTCGGTGATCGTCGAGGCGTATGGGGAGTAGGGTCGCCCGACACGGATCATTACAACGCGCGACGGAAGTGGACAGGAGCGTTTCGGGGGATGAAAATGCCGGTTTGGTCCGAATCGTTGCAGTTGCAACGGGTAGTGTTTTAAGGCGGATCAATTCCGTAAATATCGATAAAATCAGGTAAATTCACGAGGTTTTTCCGAAAATTGCAGATGCTCTCACTGGACTCAAGAGATAAGGCGGTAAGATATTGAATTATAACAACTTGATATACGAAACGGACGGCCCGGTAGCCACGTGCACGTTCAATCGACCCAAAGCGCTAAATGCTTTGAATACAGAGACGATGGATGAGCTTGCTCACGTGGTATCTGCTTTCAGGGTTGATAACGATCTGAAAGTATTGATATTAACGGGTTCGGGTGACAGGGCATTCATCGCCGGCGCGGACATCAAAGGCATGGTGGGGCGCACTCCCCTCAGCGCGAGGTGGCTCTCGGAGCATGGAACGAAAATCCTGAGATCGCTCGAAACCATTGGAAAACCTACGATTGCGGCGGTGAACGGGTTCGCCCTGGGCGGCGGGTGCGAGGTGGCGATGGCGTGCTCGATCCGGATCGCGTCGCCGAACGCGCTCTTCGGCCAGCCGGAGATCAACCTGGGCATCATCCCCGGCTACGGCGGCACCCAGCGCCTTACCCGCCTCGTCGGCACAGGCCGCGCGCTGGAAATCCTCATGACGGGCGACCCGGTAAATGCCGAAGAAGCCCACCGCATCGGTCTGGTGAACAAGGTATGCGAGCCCGACGCCCTGATGGATGAGGCGAAAGCCCTGGCGCAGAAACTGGCGTCCAAGAGCAAACCCGCTATCGAGTTGATTTTACAGGCCGTACACGGCGGCCTGGAGGGCGGCCTCGATGAGGGTTTGACGCTCGAAACAGAGAAATTCGGTCTGGTGAACAGCACGGAAGATTCACAGGAAGGCCTGGGTGCGTTCATCGAGAAACGAGCCGCAAAATTCCAGGATCGCTGATGCCCGGTACGAAAGCTGACTCCAGGAAACGAAGCAAGTCGAAAAATAGCAACGGCAGTCGCCGCATCTGGAAGACCCCCGAGCAGAGGCGCCTCGAAAGGGACGCTCCGCAAGTCATTCCGATGTACAAGACGGAAAAAGAACGCCGCCTCGATGAAATCCAGAAATGGATGGACGAGAACCTACCTCCCCCCGAAACGCCCGAGTGGGAGGCGCTTTGCACCGGTTGCGGGAAGTGTTGTTACGACAAGGTGTGGGAAGGCGACAGACTGCTCTTGCTGACGAGCGCGTGTCCGCAGCTCGACCACGAGACGAACCGCTGCCGCGTATATGCCGAGCGTTTCGATATTGAGCCGCTGTGCCTGCCGATCGGGCCTGAAATCATCGAAATGGGGGGGCTTCCCGAGGATTGTCCCTACGTCGAGAATTATCCGGGCTATCGTGGTCCCAAAGTCGTCGACAAGAGTCTGGACGAGATGTAGCGAGCCCCCGATGGCTCGTTGATTCCAAGACCGCGCACTCTCTCTACGGATCCTGGTTAACTCTATCATTTCAATGCAAATCCACGCCGTTTCGTGTCTTTCGCGGCGCCTGAAGCTATCCTCTAATATGCATTCCATGCCATAATCGGCCCTTCATATTCTGCCTGTTGGGAAATTCCTTGAACCGAACCCTAGCGTCCAATTCCGAATCCTCCCAGGCCATTTTCATCGTCATCGTCGTTCGTTTCTTCGAAATCAGGAGGTGTTTGCGGCGAATTAGCGACGATGTGTGCGCATCCCAGGTCTTATGGTGTATGAATGGGAGATAAGTTGCTCATAAAAGGTCGATTTTTTGCTTGATGCCATTCATCCCAACATTTTAGCGCTCTGCTGCGCCGCGCTCATCGCCTTCGCCCGCGTATCGCAGCGCTATGCGATTCCGCGCATGAAAATGCACACGGCAAATCTGGTCATGGCATGCGTGACGACCACTCTCGGGTGGTTTTTCTTCTGGTTGGAGGGCTCCCTCGACCAGATGCCTTATCAGGGCGTTTTCTGGTTCATGGCCATGGGGTTTTTCGGGAGTTTCCTGGGCAGGTACATCAATTTCGTCGCGATCCGCTTTACGGGGCTTGCCCGTGCGGCGGTGATGAGCCAGACAGTCCTGGTCTGGTCGTCTGTTCTTGCCGTTTTCATATTAGGCGAGAGTATGTCGCTCCAGAAAGCGGGTGGCATTCTGGGCGTCATGTGCGGGGCGAGCCTGCTTGTCTACAACCCCAAAGGGGATAGCGGTCGCAGAATTCCGATTCATTACTATGCGATCCCCATTGCGTCCGCACTGATGTACGCATTCGCGCATCTGGTGGGGAAATTCGCGTTCGAGTGGATTTCCTCATCCGCTTTCGGTATGGCGGTCGCCAACACGACCTCGCTCACGCTCCTTTTGGGATTGGCGCCCTTCGCACATAGCCAGAGCGACCCGCGCGCAAGTGGCGACAACAAAGGGTTGTTCGTCCTTCTCCTTGGGGCCGTACTGCAGGGATTCGGTATTTTCTTTTTCTGGTCCTCGGTGAAGCTCGGCGAGATTACCCGCGTCATCCCGTTAACCCGCCTGTCCGTCTTGTTGATTATCTTTCTGTCCTGGCTGTTGTTCCGGCAGCAGGAAAACGTGACGTGGCGCGTCATCCTCGGCGCATTGATTGCCCTTGCGGGCGCTTTCTTTACCGTGACGGGAAGATAAGCGTTGGTCGATTCCATACATCCTAATATTTTGGCGCTCATCGCCGCTTGTTTCATCGCCTCCGCGCGCACGCTGTATCGCGCCGGCGTGGCGCGCCTGAGCCCGATTGTGATGAACGTCTTCATGCTCGCCGTGCAGGTGTGCTTCGGAACGACGTTCTATTTTCTGGAAGGCGGCGTAGCGGATTGGCCGCTCGGGGGGCTGCTGTGGTTCGCCGCCATGGGCATATCCGGCTCCTTCGTCGGACGTTATCTCAGCCTCGTCGGCATGAAATTGGTGGGTCTGGCGCGTTCTTCCATTGTCACCCAGACCAGCCTCGTGTGGGCGTCTCTGTTTGCGGTGGTTTTTGCGGGCGAGCGGATGACGTGGCTCATTGCGCTCGGGACGCTGATCATCTTGGCGGGGTCGATTCTGCTGGTCTATGAAAAGGGCGAGGTTCAAAGGCGCATTCCCTTGTTTTATTACCTTATCCCTTTGGGAACGGCCGTTTTGTTCGCGATGACACACGTCTTCGGCAAGTTCGGACTGCAAATCATAAAGTCCGCTTCCCTGGGCATGACGGCCGGCAGTGTGACGGCGTTTTGCCTCGCGATGCTTGTCCTGCCATTATCCGTGGAGGGGAGGGCGCCCAGATCCTGGGACAAGAAGGGGCTTTTGGCCGTTTTGGGCGGCGCATGTTTGAACGCCATGGCAGCCTTTTTCTTCTGGTCGTCCATAAAAACGGGGGAGATTGTTCAGATCATTCCCCTGAATCGCCTCTCGGTTCTGCTCATCATTTTTCTGTCATGGGTGTTTTTCAGAAAACAGGAGGCGGTGAACCTGCGCGTCGTCATCGGTGGTCTCTTGTCCGTCATTGGCGCCGCCGGAGTCGTTTTGGGCAAATAGATTTTCTTAATGCGAAACGATGCGCGCAAGGGAGTACTCTTCCCCTCGTTTCTCGCTCTTAATGCTGATAAGGTATTTTTCGTGTAGTTAACGTGAGGTTACGGAACGGTTTACTGTATTCGCGTGGGCAAGAGGAATATCATGGTGGAAGTCGGCATCATCGTCGCGTTGACGCTCAAGGGCACGTACATCGGGGACTACGACAAGTTAAGGGAAATTGCCCAGGAGTCGGAAAAAATCGGCATCCATTCTCTCTGGCATTGCGATCATTTCGTTACGCTAGATCCCGCTTCCTACGGGAGCCAGACGGGCTTCGGTTCGACGGAAGAGAAAGAACAATCAGCCGATACCGCGATTCTGGAGCCCTGGACAACCCTCGCCGCTCTTGCTCGCGACACCGAGTCCCTGCGCCTGGGCACGCTGGTGACGTGTGTGGGATACCGCCCGCCGGCGATGCTGGCGAAGACGGCGGCCACGGTCGACGTCATCAGCAAGGGCCGGGTGGATTTCGGCATTGGCGCAGGCTGGATTGAAAACGAATATCATTCTTTCGGGTATCCCTATCCGAACGCCGCCGTGCGAATCGAGCAACTGGAAGAAGCCATTCAGCTGATACGCGCGATGTGGACGGAGCCCGCCCCCTATTTCGAAGGCGGGTATTTTCAGATGCAAAACGGGGTTTGCGACCCGCCTCCGGTGCAAAAGCCGCATCCGCCGATCTGGACCGGAGGCGAGGGCCCAAAACTACTAGGTGTTTCGGCCCGTCAGGCGGATGGCTACAACTGCCGGTGGTGGACGCCAGAGCAGTTTCTGGAGAAAAGACCCGTCATCGAGGCCGAATGCAAAAAGGCGGGCAGAGATCCCGACGCGATAAGGGCATCGTTCATGGTGATGGTGATTCCCGAAAAGGACAGGGCCGTGGCCAGGGCGGCACGCGAGAAGCTGAGCGTCATCCCGGAATCGGGTAGCGTCTATGGAACGCCGGATGATTGCGTTGCGCGCCTCAAGGAATACCCGAAAGCGGGCGTGGATCACATCCTGGTCACCATCCCGGATTTGGATTTGAACCCTCACAGATTGACCCTTTTGGGCGAAGAAATCATACCCGCGCTTCAAACGGGTGGAGGATAACGGCGTTGCCTTTGATGACGCACACGGAATTAACGCAAGAAGAATCGACCCTCCAGGCAGAGGCCCGGGAATTCGCCCAAAAGCGACTTGCACACGGCGCGTTGGATCGCGACCTGGCGGGTACTTTCTCCTGCGAGTTATACGAAGAGGCGGCCGAGGCGGGATTCATCGGCGTCAAGATACCTGAAAGCCTGGGTGGACGCGGCCTCGGATTGTTTGACGAATGCCTCGTCATGGAGGAACTGGCGGGTGGCGACCCGAGTTTCGCGCTGACTATCAGCATTTCGGATGGCTTATGCGGGGGACATTTGCTGCATCATGGGTCGGATGCGCAGAAAGAAAGCCATATTCCCCCCCTCACAAAAGGGAAGATAGGCGCATGGGCGATTACCGAGCGGGTTGCGGGCAGTCATGCGGCGGCTCTCGAGTGCGAAGCAAAGCAGCATGGGGATGCGTATATCATCAACGGCGCGAAAATGTTCGTCACGCAGGGTATGGGTTTTGACAGCCTAGTCATCTTTGCGCGCACTTTGGCGGGAAAAGACGGAATCAGCGCGTTTTTCATTGAAAAGGGCGATGGGGGGTGTAGAAGCGTCCCTCTTGCACAAACTCTCGGGATGCGCTCGGCAGGTACGGCGGAAATCTTTTTTGCAAACTGCGAGATTCCGGCGGAGCGCCTCATCGGAGAGGAGGGAGATGGGCTGAGGCAGGCGATGCAGGTCCTGAACGACGGAAGGGTCGTGCTGAGTGCGATGTGCGTCGGCATAGCGCAGGCGTCACTCGAAGCCGCGGCCTCCCATGCCAAGAAGCGCGAAGCATTCGGCAAGCCGGTCTCTGATTTCGGCGGTCTGCGGAATATGATGGCCGATAGCGCCATCGATATCGCTACTTCTCGCGAGATGGTCGTTGCAGCAGCAAGAATCCGCGATGCGGGAGGAGACAACAGGGAAGAAGTGGCCATGGCGAAACTTTTCGCGTCAGAAGCCTGTCTTCGCGTATGCGACAGAGGGATACAGATTCATGGCGGGTATGGCTACATCGCAGAAACGCCTGCAGGGATGTTCTGGCGCGACGCCCGGGTGTTCACCCTCGGAGAAGGCACGAGCGAGGTGCATCGAAATCTCGTTTGCCGGAATCTGTTCGATTCCTGAAGGCCGAAACCTTGCTTAGATTCTACTTGACAATGCTCCCACAACCTTTTGATAAATAATTTAATATGAATGAAAGAAACAAAATACAAATCCCCCAGATTCTGGACGGCTTGGTTCGCCCCGCCGCCAGGCTCATCACGCTGGTGGAAGACAACGACCCGCGTGCGAAACCCATTTTGCAGGAACTATATCTAAAAGGCGGGAAAAGCCTGGTCATCGGTATCACGGGTCCCCCCGGCGCCGGCAAAAGCACGCTTTCCGATCAGCTGATCGCCCATTTTCGCGCCCAGGAGAAAAGGGTGTGCGTCATCGCCGTGGACCCGACGAGTCCGTTCACGGGCGGCGCGATTCTGGGCGATCGCATCCGGATGGGCAGACACAACACGGACCCGAAAGTCTTTATTCGCAGCATGGCGACACGAGGCCATCTGGGCGGACTCGCCCGCGCGACTGGGGACGCGCTCTGCGTCATGGACGCCATGGGCTGGGATGTGGTGATCATCGAGACTGTAGGCGTTGGGCAGGGTGAGGTGAACATCATGCAGTGTGCTGACGTGGTCGTTTTGCTCCAGACGCCCGGGGGCGGGGACCATATTCAGGCGGCGAAAGCAGGAATTCTCGAAATCGGCGATATTTTCGTGGTGAACAAGGCGAAGCGAGACGGCGCGGACCGCACGGTGAAGGAAATCGAGGAGATGCTGGACTTCAAGTTTCATCCCGGCGAGGCAAGTTCCTGGAGGCCTCCCGTGCTGAAGACAGAAGCGCTTACGGGCGAGGGAACGGAGGAGTTGGTCGCGCAGATCGAGGCGCGCATGGCCTTTTTACAAGAACATCCAGATGAGGCCGGGCGTCTGGGACGAGAACGCGCCCGCATCACACTCGCGGAAATGATGAAAGAACTCGCCGTGGAGCGTATGGGAGACGGCGTAAAAGGCGGACGGGAACTGGATGATCTTCTGGACGCCATCGCCACGCGAAGAGTGGATCCCTACAGCGCAGCCGAGAAGATACTGGGCGCATGAGGAGAATGCCATGAAGGATGGGCGGGCGTTCCGGATCGTGTTGAGCACGGCGGGTTCTGAGGAAGAGGGCGCGCGGATTGCGAAATCGTTGGTCGAGCGGAAGCTGTGCGCCTGCGTGAATCTGGTGCCGAAAATCCGCAGCTTCTATCGCTGGGAGGGGGCGGTTCAGGATGATGCAGAAGTCCTGCTCATCATAAAGACCACACAGGAAAAATTGCAGTCTCTCTCCGATCATCTGGCGGAAATTCACAGCTACGACGTGCCGGAGGTGCTGGCGATAGCGGTCGATCAGGGGAGTGCGTCCTACCTCGAATGGCTGGCGGAGAGTTGCGCCGATTAGCAGGCTTCATTCCCTCTCACATTTTCCTGAGCGGGAAGGCTGCATTCAAAGAATCGAGAGATATTTGTTGAGTTCGAAATCCGAGACGTGGGCGCGGTAGGGCGCCCATTCGAGTTTCTTGTTCTCGATGAATTTCTCGAATAACTGGTTTCCGAACACGTTTCTCAGGAAATCGCTCTGCTCGGCCAGCACCGTGGCCTCCCGCAGGTTTCCGGGCAGGCTTTTGATGCCTTGCTCCCGACGTTTTTTCTCACTCATTTCAAATACGTTTTCTTCCACGGCCGGCACGGGCGGCAGACCCTCTTCGATTCCCGCCATTCCGGCCGCCAACATGCAGGCGAACGCCAGATAGGGATTGCACGCCGAGTCCGGCGAGCGCAACTCGATTCGCGTATCAGATTCCATGCCCTTGCGCGTGCTGGGGATGCGGATCAGATCGCTGCGGCTCTTGTGCGCCCAAGTGACGTAGGCGGGCGCTTCGAAACCAGGGACGAGACGCTTGTAGCTGTTCACCCATTGATTGAGGACGAGCGTCATCTCGGGAACGTATTTCAAGAGCCCTGAGATGAACGCCTGGCAAGTGTCCGAGAGGCCGCCGGGCTTATCCGGGTCGTGGAACGCGTTCTCCGAACCCTGGAACAGGGAGAGATGGGTGTGCATTCCGTTCCCGTTTTCTTCGGACAAAGGTTTGGGCATGAAAGTAGCGTAGACGCCGTGCCGCATGGCGACTTCCTTGACGACGAGCCGGTAGGTCATCGCGTTGTCCGCCATGGTGAGCGCATCGCCATAGCGCAAATCGATTTCATGCTGGCTGGGTCCGACCTCGTGATGGCTGTATTCGACGCCGATTCCCATTTTTTCGAGATTGAGTACCGTCTCGCGTCTTAGATCACTTGCGATGTCCAGGGGAGTGAGATCGAAATATCCGCCCCGGTCGAGCGTTTCAATCGGCTGTTCATGAGATTTGAAGTAGTAGTGCTCATACTCCACGCCCGCGTAAAACGTGAATCCCTTTTGCGCCGCACTCTGGAGGGTACGCCTGAGCACGAAACGCGGGTCGCTCTCATAGGGGTTGCCGTCCGGGTCCTTGATGTCGCAGAACATTCTCGCGACGGCGCCGCCATCCTGTGGACGCCAGGGCAGCACGCAGAACGTCGTGGGGTCGGGGTGGGCGAACATGTCGCTCTCTTCGATGCGCGCGAAGCCCTCAATGGCGGCTCCATCGAAAAGATGGCCCTCGTAGAGCGCGTTTTCCAGTTCTTCGATGGTGATGGCGAAACTCTTCAGGAAGCCCAGGATGTCGGTGAACCACATGCGGATGAAGCGAACGCCGAGTTCGCGGGCTTGGTTGATTACGAATTCGCGATCTTTATCATCGAATACGTCAGACATTATGAACTCCAGATGAGCCGGTATTTCCCGGCAAAGCAATTCAGCCTATATCCAGTATGTTTCGTGCCGGTTTCGAATCGCCGGTTTCTTATCGAAACGAAAATGCGAAAAAAAACAGGCGTCACGACGATTCTCCAATAAACTTGTATCCGACACCCCGCACCGTGGAAATAAACGAATATCCCCTGACCTCGATTTTTGAACGGATACGGCGAATGTGAACGTCGACCGTCCGCGGTCCTCCGAGATAGTCGATCCCCCAGACGAGGTTCAGAAGCTGCTCTCTGTCGAAGACGCGCTCGGGATTGTTGATCAAGTGCTTTAATAGCTCGAATTCACGGTAGGTCAGGTCAATCAACTCGCCATCGAGCCTGATCTCGTAGCGGCTCTCATCCAGCGTCAACCCCTTGCTCTTGAGCGTGCGCGCACCCTCGGATTTTTGCCCCGAGCGATGGCACAGATTGCGGACGCGATACAGAAGCTCCTCTTCCCGGACGGGTTTCACAAGAATGTCGTCGGCCTCGGTGGGCGTGCGAATCACGGTGAGGCGGTCCGGTTCGAGTAGCAGGAGGATCGGCAGCGTGGTCCAGTTCCGCATTTCCTCGACTTTGGGCAGCGCAGGTGCGTCATCGAGCAAGATGAGGGCCAGGCCCCGGGCGCGCACTTCCTGTAAAGCCGTGGTTTCATCCTGCACCATTTTGCAGAAATGGCCCTCACGCCTCAGGGCGCGCCCGAGTGCGTCCGCGAATCCGTTGTCTGCCGTATATATCAGTAGGTTAGCCAATTCCGGTCTCAATTCCCGGGTGATGAATCGATAAAAGCGTATTCATACCAACAGAAATGCGTAAAGAAAAGAAGTGGTTTTATATGCGCGTGATCTTGTTCGTCATGTCGATCAGGCTGTCAAGGTTGTGGGCCGCCAGAAATTCATCGCAATAGGGGAGGGCCGTTCTCATTCCCCTGTCGATCGGACGGTAGCCCGGGCTGCCCAGCAAGGGATTGAGCCAGAAGAGCTTATAGCAGATTTTCTTGAGGCGGTTCATTTCCTCCGCCAGCGTATCCGTATCGCCCCGGTCCCAGCCGTCCGATATGATGATGACGATGGTGCGGCTGTTCAGGATGGTTCTTCCGAATTCATAGTTGAAAGTCTTGAGACAGTTGCCAATCTGCGTGCCGCCGCTCCAGTCGTGCACCTCCATGGAGAGTCGCTTGAGAGCGGTGTTCACGTCCTTGTGGCGCAGATACGGCGTAGCGTCCGAAAGACGCGTGCTGAAGACGAACGTGCGCAGCGACTTTATCTCGTTCTGCAAACTGTAGAGGAACTGAATCAGAAACTGGCTGTAGCTGTCCATCGACCCCGATACGTCGCAGATGAGTACGATCTGGGTTTTTTGTATCTTTCGTCTGCGGCGGAACAGTTTCAGCACCTCGCCGCCCGAGCGGACGCTTCTCTTCACGCTTCGCCTCATGTCGATTTCGGGAGAGCGCATGTCTGGACGTTTGCGGCGGCTGATTTTAGTGGCGAGCTTGGGAACGAGTTTCGCAATGAGGCGCCTGAGCTCTGCGACCTGGTCCATGTTCAGCGCGGAAAAATCCTTGTCCGAAATGACTTCGGCGGGGCTGTATGAGGGTATGCCCTCGTCGTCATCTCCCTGCTCGCCGGGTTCGGCGGCGCTTTCCACGTCGTCTTCCGACGGGAGGCCCGGGTTTTCCTGCCCTTCGCCCTCGGCGTCCGATTCACCTTCTTCCGAAGAACCGCCCCCTTCGCTGGCCTGTCCTTCGCCTTCTTCTTCGAATTGCGTGTCGACCTGCACCGATTCGTCGCCCGAGTAGGGATTTCCTTCTTCATCGAACCAGTATTGCCGGAATACGGCGTCGAATATCATACTCTCATCCTGACTGGAGATGAGATTCGACTTGCTGGCGACGTAGATGTTGTCGAGATTCGTGGCTTCGAGCGAATCGAAACAACGGAACACGTCGATAATGCGGCCGGAGGTTATCTTGAGACCCGCACGCCTGAGGATTCGGCAAAAGCCGATCATCTCACCTTTGAGACCCCGGCCCTTTACGCGAATTTTGCGCTTGGGCAGAGTGCCTTGCACGATTGGACGAATAGAGGTTGCCATGAAGTTGTCCGGATCAGGCGTCGGGCGCGAGTTGCGCAGTCGCTACCATGCTGTCGAGACCATCGCTCTCCACCCGCTTGATGTCATCCTGATATTTCAGTATGCAGCCGATGGTCTCCCGCACGGCGTCGGCGTCTAACTCATTGCGGTGCAGTGCGAGTAGCGCCTGCGCCCAGTCGAGGGATTCGGCCACGCCGGGGCGTTTGTAGAAATCCATCTGCCTCGCCTGAGTCATGAAGCGCGAGATTTGCTCCGCCAGCCGATCGCTGATTCCGGGCACCTTCGTCGTGATGATCTCCACTTCTTTCTCGAAGGAGGGGTAGTCGACCCACAGGTACAGGCAACGGCGTTTGAGGGCATCGTGAATTTCGCGCGTCCGGTTGCTGGTGAGCACCACCAGTGGCTTGCTGGCCGCCTTTACGGTCCCCATTTCGGGAATCGTGATCTGGTAGTCTGAGAGGATTTCCAGCAGAAATGCTTCGAACTCTTCGTCCGAGCGATCGATTTCATCGATGAGGAGGACCACCGGCTTCTCTTTCGAATGCAAAAGCGCACGAAGAAGGGGCCGTTCTATCAGGTACTGCTCGCTGAAGATGTCTTTTTCAATCGACTTCGCGTCCGAATCCCTGCCTTCCTCCATCTTGATGTGGAGGAGTTGTTTCGCATAGTTCCACTCATAAAGAGCCGAGTTCGCGTCGAGACCCTCGTAGCATTGCAGGCGGATGAGTTCGGTATCCATCGCGCTGGCGAGCACCTTGGCGAGTTCTGTTTTGCCTACGCCTGCTTCTCCTTCGAGGAAGAGGGGCTTTTCGAGCTTCGTGGCCAGGAAGAGGGTGGTCGCCAGGGTACGGTCGGAGATATAGTCGAGTTTTCTGAACGACTCCTGAACGTCATCGACGTTCGCGAATCCCTCTTCAGAACCCTTTTTCTTTTTGGTCGAGTTTGATGAGGCAGTCACGCTCATTTACCTTTTCCTTTCTTCGAGGAAAGTTCTTCAGCCGAGGCCTCGATAGCGTCGATAATCTTCACGTAGCCGGTGCAGCGACAAAGATTACCCGCAATGCCGGCCTTGATTTCTTGTCGGCTGGGATTCGGGGTGTTGTCGAGCAACTCCTTCGCGGCAACTATCATTCCAGGCGTGCAGAAACCACACTGAATGGCGCCGTGCTCGATGAATTTTTCTTGAATGGGATGGAGGTTGTCCACCGTACCGATGCCCTTGACGGTGGTGATCTCACGCCCTTCCGCCTGGACGCCGAGCGCGCAGCACGCGTTCATCGCCAGACCATCCAGAAGAATCGTGCACGCGCCGCAATCGCCCGCCTCGCAGCCGTTTTTCACCTCGGTGAATCCCAAGTCGCGCAGCAGATACAGCAAAGTGGTGTGCGCGGGCGCTTCGGTGCTGACTTCCTGGCCGTTCACCGTGAACGAAATAGGCAGTTTCTTGGGCGGCACGTATGCGGGTGCGCTCGATTTTTTGGTTCGTTTCGATTTGCTCGCTGTAGCCATCTTCAGGTGTTCTCCAATGAAATTCTCAAGAGACGATGAAGTCTTCTATTCGTTGTCCTGTGAAATATCCAGCGCCTGGCAGATGAGACGACGCGGCAGAACCTCGCACATCAGCTTGCGGTATTCCGCCGATGCGCGAATGTCGTCGATTGGCGTCGCCACGGCGGCGCAGGCTTCCGCGGCTTTCTGGGCCAGTTCGAGATTCACCACGTTGCCTTCGAGAATTTTCTCGGCTTCATAGCAGCGTATCGGAGCCGCCGTTACGGAGCCCAGCGAAATACCCGCTTCTTCGACCTTCTTGCGCCTCAACTTCAACACGACCGCCACGCCCACCACGGTAATGGCCATGGCGTTCCTGCGAGCGAGTTTGTAATAACCCCATTTGTGGTTTCTGCCGGGGGAGGGGAAGGTCACGGCGGTGATCAACTCATTGGACCGGATGGCCGTCTGGCGGTATCCGGTGAGGAATTTATCGAGGTCGACCGTCCGCCTTCCTTTTTCGCTGGCGAGTCTCACCTTCGCCTTCAGAGCGAGGAGGGGAGGAACGGCGTCGGCAGCGGGGCCGCCGTCGACGATGTTGCCGGCCACCGTGGCGCGGTTGCGGATGATCGGGCCTGCGAATTTCTCCGACATCGCCGCCAGGATGGGCGCTTCCTTGAGGATGGTCTTGTTGGTCAACAAGTCCGTCATGGTCGCGAGGGCGCCCAGCTTAATCTGGCCCTTCGATGAGGAAATCCCCTGTAGCGCAGAGACTCTCATCAGGTCGATGACGACTTTCGCCGGGCCGTCGTGCTGGTGCCTGAGATCGGGCAGGAAATTGGTGCCTCCGGCGATGTACTTTGTGCTTCTGCCTTTTGCCGCTTTTAGGGTGGCCGATATGGTCGTCGGCGCCACGAAGTCAAAACCACGCATAGACGGAAACTCTCCTCAAATCTACTGAAATAGAATCAACCAATGCCTGCAATGAAAACTGAAAACGAAGCCGAATCATAATCGACAGAAGGGGACAAGGAAAACGCTCAGAGCGACATCGCCGGCCTGCGTCCCCCGATGAACTGGCCGAACAAATCATTATCACTCTCATACGGGCGGGCATACACTACCAACTGCCGCTCTTTCTCGTCAAGCGAAACAGCCCTTGCGGGTCAATTTGCGCAAAGCGTAAGATTCGCTGTAAAAGTAGCATTTTTCAACAGTTGAAGGTAGTCGGCATGAACGAGGTGAGTGAAGTCGTGAAGAGCGCAAGCGCGAAACCCTTGCGCCTCGCCCTGGCGAATCTGGGCTGCAAGCTCAACCACGCCGAGGGCGAAGCCATGAAGCACCTCTCCGCGGGGGCTGGTTTCGAGTTGGTTCCGTTCGGAGAGGAAGCGGACGTCTACGTGGTCAACAGTTGCACGGTCACGGCCGAAGCCGACCGCGAGGGCAGGCGACTAGCCCGAAAGGCGCGGCGGACGGGCGGCCCGGACGCCCGGGTCGTCATCGCGGGATGCTCCGCCCAGGCGAACGCGGAGAAAATGCTGATCCCGGAAGTCGACCTCCTGCTCGGAAACAGGGAAAAGCTAAAACTCCCCGATGAACTGGCGATACCGCTCCTTGGAGATGAGAAGCCCGAAATGCGGGTTTCTCCCATCGAGGAGAGCCTCGATATCGAGAGCGTCGTCCTGCCGCAGTTCGGCAGCCGGACGCGGGCGTACCTCAAGGTGCAGGACGGGTGCAACTTTTCCTGCACGTTTTGCGCGACGACCATCGCGCGCGGAGCGAGCCGTTCGCTGGACGTGGAATCGTGCGCGGCGCATGCCGATACGCTCCTCTCTGGTGGTCATGAGGAACTTGTGCTCACCGGAATTCACCTCGGCGCATACGGCAGGGACATCAAGCCGCGCAGCACCCTGAGCCGTCTGGTGAGCCGGTTGCTTGAGATAAAAAGGAAATTCCGCCTCAGGCTCTCCTCCGTGGAGCCCGGGGAATTCACGCGCGAACTCATCCGCGTCCTTGCGGGCGAGGCGTATGGCTCTGGTGGATCGAATGGGGGAAGATACGTCTGCCGCCATTTCCACATACCCGTCCAGAGCGGGGACGATGAAACGCTCACGGCGATGAAGCGCAACTACACCGCCGAGCGCTGCGCACGCCGGTTCGATGAAATCGCAAGAAAAATAGACGGTGCCTGTATCGGAGGGGATTTCATCGTCGGGTTTCCCGGTGAAAGCAAAGAGGCGTTCGAGCGGACGATGGATTGGGTGCGGGAATCTCCGCTGGCCTACCTGCACGTTTTCCCATACTCGCCGCGCGAGGGTACGGCGGCCATCGAAATGCCGGAGCAGATTCCAAAAGCCGAGCAGAAAGCCCGCGCGCGCGCCTTACAGGAGTTGGGACGAAGGAAATGGGCGGCGTTCGTCTCCTCGCAAACGGGTAAGGAAACGGAAGTGTTGTTCGAGAGCAAACGTACTGAAGACGGACTTCTCAACGGCTTGTCGGACAATTACATCCGCGTGTTGGCGTCTGGTCCCGATGAGTGGATAGGGCGCACGGTCCCTGTACGGCTCGCTTCACTGCCCGAGACGAATGGATTTTCCAGCGTCGCCGCAAGGTCGGATGTCTTATGGGGAGAGTCAGCGTTATGACGGACGATCAATCGCGCCCGAATCCTTTTCACGAGGGCGCGCCCGATTACGAAGAGGAAAGCGGCGCGCAGCCGATCGTCACGCTCCTCACGGATTTCGGTAGCGATGAACACTATGTGGGAGTGATGAAGGGTGTCGTCCTGGCGATCAACCCGATGGCCCGGCTTGTGGACATCACCCACTCCGTAGCGCCTTACGACGTCAAGGCAGCGTCGTTGATTCTGGGATCCTCCGCGCATTACTTCTCGCGCGGCACGATTCATGTGGCGGTCGTGGACCCCGGCGTGGGAAGCAGCCGAAGGGGGGTTATAGCCGCCACGGAAAATTATTACTTCGTGGGGCCGGACAACGGCATGTTTTCCTGCGTGTATGACGACCCCCTCTACCTGTGGACGAGAGAGCTCGAAGAAGATGCGTTTTTCCTGAACGAGGTGAGTTCCACCTTCCACGGAAGGGATATTTTCGCGCCCGTCGCGGGGCATCTCTCCTATGGGGTTCCTCCGGAGGAATTCGGTTCCATCATCACCGATCCGGTTCGCTTCGATTTTCCTACGGTGGAATTCGAGGACGCCGACACCATCACCGGCGAGGTCATCTACGTCGATCATTACGGCAACCTCGTGACGAACATCGACACCACGACTTTCTGGCGTTTCGATTATGGAGAGGACGATGCCGCGCATTTGCCGATCATCGAAATCGGCGGCCACGTGATTAACGGAGTGAGTGAATACTATCAGGCGGTGAAGGCGGGCGATCTCGGGGCGCAGTTCAACAGCTGGACGCGGCTCGAAATCTTCGTGCCCGAAGGAAACGCCGCGCAATTCCTGGAAGCGGGCATCGGCGAGAAGGTAAAGGTTCATATGAGGCACATGAGACTTTAGGTTGCCGTTCATCAGTCGGTTCCGGCGCATTCCACGGAGCCAAAGGAGAGAGATAATGGAAAATGCCCCTGTGCGGTTCACGGTGTACAGCGATTTTTTGTGACCCTGGTGCTTCAACTCGGCCGTGCGCCTGAAAAAGATTAAAGAAGAATATGGAGATAAAGTCGACATTCAGTACAGGGTATTCATGCTGAGGCCCGAGCCGGACCCCACGGCGGTATTCAACGATTACCGCAAAAACCACTGGACGAACGCGGATTCACAGCCAGATTCCGGTGATTTCACCTTGTGGGAGAGCGAAGAGGAATTCCCGAACTGCTCGATGCCGTCTGCGGAAGCCGGGCTGGCGGCGAGGTTCCAGGGCCCCGAAGAGTGGGAAAAATTCCACGATAATCTTCTGGCCGCCTTCTTCACGGAAAACAGGAACATCTCGAACCCTGAAGTGGTGAGCGACGTGGCGGAGAAAAGCGGTCTGGATATGGACAGGTACCGTGACACTCTCGAAAGCGGGGGTTTGAAGGAAAAGGCCGTCAAGGAATACATGGAGGCCACGAACCTGGGGATAACGGGCATTCCCTCCGTCGTCGTGAACGATCGGGCGGTCATGGTCGGCGCGGTGCCGGCGGAACAATACAAATACGTCATCGACAGCATCCTCGAAACCGGCGATTTGCCCGGCCGGGCACCCGACGAACTGCCCGTCTCGGACTAGGCGAGTCGATGGATGCCCGAGGAAACGAGGAGTCTCTGTTCTGAATCTCTCTGACCTCACAGGCTGCATAACCGACGTTCCGGGTTTTTATCTCGGTCACAATCACGATGAGGAAGCCAGAACGGGCGTCTCGGTGGTGCTATGCCCTCCCGGAACCGTCGGGGCGTGCGAATTGCGAGGCACGGCGACGGCGACGCGCGGCATGGATGCGCTGCGCGCCGAGCATCTGGTCGGCGGCGTGGACGCGATCGTCTTGACGGGAGGCAGCGCGTTCGGCCTGGCTTCCGCCGACGGCGTCATGGCCTTTCTCGAGGAGAAGGGCAGGGGGTTTCCCACAGGGCTCTTCAACGTGCCCACGGTCGCTGGAGGCGTGTTGTTCGATCTGCATTTCGGTGACGGGCGGGTTCGCCCGGACGCCTCGATGGGGCGCGGCGCATGCGATGCGGCTTCGAACGCAGAAGGCCCCCAGGGGAGCGTGGGCGCAGGAGCGGGCGCCACGATCGGCAAACTCTTCGGCCAGGAACGCGCCATGAAAGGCGGCCTCGGCACGGCGAGCGTGAAACTGCCGAAAGATGGCGTCGTGGGCGCCGTCGCTGCCGTGAACGCCTTTGGGGGCGTATACGATCCGGAGACGGGGAAGCCCATCGCGGGACCCAGAGCGATGCCCCCCGAGCAGGGGATCGTGAATACGGAAGAGCACTTGAGAATCCACGGAAGACCATTTGAGGGGTTTTCCAACACTTCCCAGAACACGACGCTGGTCGTCTTGGCGACGAATGCCCGTCTCACGAAAACCGAAACGCATAAACTCGCCCAGTTGGCGGCGAACGGACTCATCCGCACCGTCCGCCCCTCCTATTCGACGGTGGATGGAGACATGGCCTTCGCCCTCTCCTGCGGGGAGCGCGAGGTGGCTCTCGATGTAGTAGGCGCGGCGGCGATAGAGGCTGTCGGCCATGCAATCTGCCGCGCGGTCATGGAAGCCGACGGCGGAGGTATCATTCCCGCCTGGCGAGACCTGCCTCACAAATCATGACATCCGACACGCAGAAGCAGGCCTGGAGACTCGGTGATTATTTCGATCTGAGCGTCATCGGCTTGACCCACGGACTGAGCGACGGGTTCTCGAACATGCTTGTTCCCGTTCTCGCGCTCATCGTTATGGATCTCGGCCTCTCACCCTTTGAAGTGGGGATTTTGCTCAGCACTTTCAGTCTGGGGCAGATGATCTTCCAATACCCCCTCTCCATACTGGCGGATAATACAGGCGCCAGAAAACGAATCCTGTTGATGGGGATGGGCCTCTCCGCCGCCTCTTTCATTGCGATGGTGTGGGTGAGCCGGTTCTTGCCGATGTGCGTCCTGGCGTTTCTGGCGGGCGCGGGAAATTCCGTCTACCACCCGTGCGGTACGGCGCTGACTGCGAATCGCTTCGAGCGCGACCGCGCGTTCGCCATTTCGTGGCACAGCCTGGGCGGCAACCTCGGAACCAGCATCCTCCCGCTGGCCCAGGCGGCCGTGGCGGCAGTAGCCGGTTGGCGCATGGCGGTCGGCGCTTGCGCTGCTCCCGCCATTGCGCTCCTGCCCATGGTGAACGCCCGGTTTCAGGATGGAAAGCATCAGGAAGAAGCTGAAACGGAGAAAAATTCAAACTTGAAGGTTATCACCATCATCTGGCGGGTCGTCGAGAACAAAAACACGGTGTGGCTGGCGGCGACCTACACCCTGCGCGGTATGTGCACCAAGGGAATGATAGGATTTCTACCCCTGCTGGCGACCTCGAAGCTGGGGATGAGCACGGCGCAAATCGGCGTGGCCGTATCGCTGCATTTCGGATTCGGCATGCTGGCCAAACCCTTGATGGGAATCCTGTATGACCGCTGGGGAGCGCGGGCGGCCCTGTTCTGGCCCCTGACGTTGCTGGGAGTCTTCGTTCTCGCTCTGCCGTTCATGGGGTGGCAAACGGGTTTTTATGTCCTGTCCGCATTGACGGGCGTCGTCGGTTTCGTGAGCCCGATTATACTCACGGCGGCGGCGGATTTCTCAGAAAAGGATATTCTCGCTTCATCCGTCGGATTCATTTATACCTGCCACGGCTTGAGTTTCCTCGCCCCATTGCTGGGCGGGTGGCTCGCCGAGCAGGTGAATCTGGATGCGAGCTATTTTTGTTTTGCGATCATGAGTTGGCTGGCCGTTTCGGCATCGGTGCAGTTAAGAGGCAAGAAAACGGAAATATCAAAACCCGGGGAGGCAACATAATGGCGCGCGAGTATTTCAAGGGCACCTGGCAGGAGGACCGCTCCTTTTCGCCTGCGGTGAAGACGAAAGGGGGCGAGCACATCTGGCTGGCCGGCGTAGGGATGTGGCGCAATGAGCGGGGGAACGTGCTGGCGGGAGATTTCGACGCGCAGGTGCACGCCACGTTTCGTCAAATAGAGCGCACCCTGGAGCGGGCGGGCGGAAAACTTCAGGACATCGTGACGATGACGGTGTACATTCTCGATGGGGCGAACGGGGATCGGTTCGTCGAGCTCAGAAAGCAGTATTTCCCGGATGGATTTCCCGGCAGCGCCTTGATCACGGTGGCGGGTTTCGCAAAGCCGGAAATGATGGTGGAAATACAGGCCATCGCCGTCATCGGCGAGGAATAGGGAAGGGGCAGCGGGAGCGAAACCCTATGTTTGCCGCCTTGGGTAAAGGGTGCTAGTCTCGCTCAACTATTGAATCGCTTCCGGGTGGTGAACAAACGCCGCGTTTTTCATTATAAGTATGACCTGTGGCCCTCATTCTCGCGGTGAATCGTTTCTCCATCCGATCGAAGCGTATGGAGCCGCTTTCTAGACAGGAATTCTCGTATTCATGTCTTCATCCGACAATGGCACGAATCCAACGCTACGCCTCCAGGGCGTCGGGAAATGGTTCGGGTCCCTCCATGTGCTCGATGAAATCGACATCGACGTGAAGACGCAGGAAATCCTGACGGTGCTGGGGCCCAGCGGATGCGGGAAGACGACGCTTCTGCGCATCGTGAACGGACTCATTCTCTGCGAGAGGGGAGAGGTTTCCTTCAAGGGCGAGTTGGTGGACGGCCCGAGGCCCGAGATGGCCATGGTGTTCCAGAACTTCGGGCTTTTCCCCTGGAAGCGCCTCGATCAGAACATCGGTTACGCACTCAAAATACAGGGCAAGGAGAAGGGCGAAATCGACCGCTTGGTGAGCCACTACACGGAACTGGTGGGTCTGGGCGGTTTCGAGGCGAACTACCCCGCACAGCTATCGGGCGGGATGCAGCAACGAGCGGGCCTTGCGAGAGCGCTCGCCGCCCAGCCCGACGTCCTGCTGATGGATGAGCCCTTCGGCGCCCTCGATGCGCTTACGCGCGAAACGCTGCAGGAGGAATTGCTGCGCATCAACGAGGCGGAGCCCAAGGCGATGATATTCATCACCCACAGCATCGACGAGGCGCTCTTGCTCGGAGACCGCGTTCTGGTGATGACGCCGCGTCCGGGACGAATACGCTTTCAGTTCGAGACCGGCTTCGGCCGCGGCAGGGATCTCGAGGAACTCCGTGGCGGCAAGCGCTTTCAGGCGCTGCGCCATTACCTCTGGGAAGCCTTGCGCAACCCCGACGAAGAGCCCGAACCCATAGCCGAACTCGTCATAGAATAGGAGGCATCCAACCTTTGGCTACCGACGCCCCGGCGGCAGCAGGCATATCGACGGCAGAAAAAGCATCCTGGGAGCGCATCAAGGAACCCGCCGTATATGTGCGCTTGATATCCCTTGTGGTCGTCATCGGCGGGTGGGAGCTGATGGGGTTGACCGGCAACATCGACCCGGTCACCTTCAGCTACCCGAGCGCCATATCCGTCGCGTTCTGGGACTTGATCGCCAGCGGCCAGATGACGGCCGCCGCATACGAGAGCTCGCAAATCCTGGTGGCGGGCCTTCTCATCGCGATTCCCCTGGGCATCGTTTTGGGGATTCTCATGGGGCGCTTCCGGACGTTCGAGTACGCCGTGGACACCTACGTGTTCGCCCTCTACGCCACGCCGGTGGTCGCACTGGCGTTCCCGATAGCCATGGTGCTGGGGGTGGATTTCGTCGGTAAGACGACCATTGTCGTCTTCTTCGCCATCATGCCGATCATCGTGAACGTCTATCACGGCGTGCGGAACGTGGACCTCTCGCTCTTGGAAGTGACGCGCTCGTTCTGCTCCACGGAGAGCCAGCGGTGGCGGGACCTGATTTTCCCGAGCGTGGTCCCCTATCTCGTCGCGGGCCTTGGCCTCGCGTGCGGGCGCGCGCTGGTGGGCATGGTCGTCGCGGAGTTCCTGATGAGCATCTCGGGGCTCGGCGCGCTGAGCCAGGACTACATCGGGGATCTGGAACTGGACAAAGGCCTCGCGCCTGTTGTCTTGTTGATGGCAGTCGGTATAGCTTTAACGAAAGTGGTGAACATCTGCGAGACGAAGTTTTCATCCTGGAGGGTTCGGCAGGAGTCCTGACTGAGTGGGCGTTTTGTCGAGACATGAATTTTCTATTCTTTTTAAGGAGCTTCAAATGAAAAAAATGTGGATGGTTTTGGTCGCGGCGTTCGTTCTCGCCGCAGCGATGTGGAGCGCGCCTGCGCAGTCCGTAGCCGCCGACAAGATCGTACTCGGCATGCCGGTGCGTCCGCCGGTCATGGTGCACCTGCCGGTGTTTTACGCGCTGGACAACGATATTTTCAAGAAGCACGGCCTGGACGTCGAGATTAAATTCTTCCGCGGCGGCGTCGCCACGCACCGGGCGATAACGAGCAAGAAAAGCGGCCTGGACGCCGCCTGGGTGCCGGCCCCGATAGCGATGGTGGGGATCACCAAGGGCAGCGGCATGAAATTTTTCCACTCCATGGCCTACCTGAACGAAGCGCAGATGGCCGGGAACGACCAGGTGAAAAAGCCGTCAGACCTCAAGGGCAAGACCATCGGCATCGAGGGGCGCGGCGGATACAGCCACCTGGGCGCACTCGCCGTATTGTCGACCGCCGGCCTGACCGACAAGGACGTCAAATACATCAAGACCCCGCCGCCGGCGCGCGTTCCGTTTCTCTTGAAGGGCAAGGCCGACGCCGTGGTGATTCACGTCGAGCAGGTTCTCGTCGTCAAGAAGAGAAAACCCAGCTTCAACAAGCTGATGGACTTGTGGAAAGCGATGCCGAACTTCTTCTACGGGGCGTTCATTGCGCCGTCTTCGAAGATCAACTCGAACAAGGACGCCTACGTGCGCTTCGCCATGGCGATGATGCAGTCCAACCGCTCCATCTACAAGGACAAGGCGGGGTATCTCAAGTCGGCGAACAAATGGGTGCGCCCCGTTTACAAGAAAAACCCCGAGATCATGTCGAAGACGTATGACGTCTTCGTGGCGGAGAAGATCTGGGGCGTGAACAACGGCATTCCCAAGGCCTCGGTTGCCTTCACGGCGGACTACATGAAGCGCCTCGGGAAGATCAAGGGCAAGGTTCCCTCCTATGAGGACATCGTCGACACCAGCGTGACGAAGGCCGCGCTCGCCAAGGCCGGAAAAATTTAGATTTTCAACCAGAATGATAACGGGCCGCCGCGCTCTTCGGGTGCGGCGGCCTTGTTCTTTTGATACCGGAAAGGGAATAGCAACGTGAAAATTGTTCTGTATTCCGACATCCACGCGCAGCTTGCGCCTCTGGATGCCGTGCAGGAAGCCGTAGCAAAGGAAAACGCGGACCGCGAGATCGTCATCGGCGATCTGGTGATGCTCGGCCCCGAACCCGTCGAGGTGGTCGAGCGCTTCATGTGGCGCAAGGACGTGGACGTCCTCGCCGGAAATCTCGACTGGTGGGTATCGAAGCGAAAAGACGAGACGGACCCGCCCAAGAACGAACACCACGTATGGCTCTACGAGATGGTGAAGAAGACGCGCGAGCGCCTCTCCGCCGAGCAGATCGACTATCTCGACGGCCTCATGTGGTCGATGACGATCACGCCCGAGAAGGGACATGATTTCTTCATCTTCCATGCGACGCCGGACGACATCGAAGACGCGATTCCCCTGAGATTCACCGACGAGGAGGTGAAGGAGAAGATCAAGGGAACAGACGCGGAGATCATGGCCTTCGGGCACGTGCATGGCCCCTACGTCCGCGAGGTGGATGGGCAGACCCTTGTCTGCACCGCCGCGGTCGGGATGAACTGGGACGGCGACTACCGCCCCGCCTATTCGGTCGTGGAATACGAGGGCGACGGCAAGTGGAACGTCGAGACCAAGCGGGTGGCGTACGACTGTGAAGCGCAGGCGAAGAAAAACGAGAACGGCTGGATGCCTCACGGGGAGCGAATCGCCAAAATGGTGCGGACCGGAGAGTTCTGGAATCCCGCCCACATGCCGCATTAGGCCGACCATGCCCGTGACCGTTGATGGAGCGAAACCTCTTGCGTGGGAGCAGCAGGTAAAATCCTTCGTCAGAAAGCGCTACGCCCATCTGGCCGAGGCGCATGCGTTTCCAGAGGGCGGCGCGGGCAGGGCGCGGGGAGCGGGCTATCCCGCCCGTTTCATCGACGGACTGCCCAGGCGCGTTTCGGCTTCATATTGCGGTTGCGGGTACCTGCTCGAGGGAGTCGATCTCACAGGCGTGCGTACGGCCGTCGAATTGGGATGCGGCGCAGGACTGGACGCGCGCCTCGTGAGCGAGAGACTCGATGCCGGCGCCAGGCTGTTCGCCGTGGATTTCGCGACCCAGATGCTTCATCGGACGCGCGAGGCGTTCGCGGAAGTCCGTAGAGACGCGTGCGTGTATCTGCTGGCCGGGGACATGGAGAGTCTTCCACTCGCGGACGGCGTCGCCGACGTCGTGCTGGCGAACGCCTCGTTCAACCTCACGGTGGACAAGAAAAAGGCGCTCGCCGAGGCGTACAGGATATTGAAGCCGGGCGGGCGTCTCGTTGTCCGTGAACTGATACGCGAGGGTGCTTTGCCCGATGAGATCGCCCAGGACCCCCAGGCGTGGAACGCCTCGCTCGGCGGTGTTTGCGAGCAGGCCGAATGGGAATCATTGCTGGCGGGCGCCGGGTTTTGTGAAATTGAGATTTCCGGCCACGCTCCGTTTCGTCCGGTAGTTTCGGTTCGCATACATGCCCGCAAGGATGATTGAGGAGAAGGAAATTGAGTGAGTCTTCCGCCGACACCCTCACGCAAGAAGCCCTCTCGCACTGGTACGTCCGCCTTCTGGCGAACGGCATCTCCTATTTCGACGCCTCGGAAGTGATACCCAGGGTAGGTTCCTGGCACGAGTGGTGCCGTCTCTGGATGGAGCGCGCGGCGGTTCGAGAACGCGAAGCCCGCGAGATGGAAAAGGCGGGCAGGATGTTGAGCGCCGCCGAAGCCTACGTGCGGGCCTCTCTGGCATATCATTTCGCCCAGTTCGTCTACCACGAGGACCTGGAGTTAAAGGCCGAGGCGCAAAAGGGAAAAGTGGCGGCCTACATGCGCGCCGCACCGCACCTGGACCCACCTGCCGAGCGGGTGGAAATCCCCTGGCCGGGCGGGAGAGTTCTGCCGGGCATCCTGCGGATTCCCGAGCGGGCGAAAGGGGAGGGCGGTGCGCCGTGCGTCGTCCTGGTCGCCGGCCTCGATTCCACGAAAGAGGAGTTTTATACACTCGAAGTAGTTCTCCACAGCCGGGGGATGGCGACTTTCGCCTTCGACGGCCCCGCGCAGGGGGAAAACGCCGACATGCAGATAGGCCCTGATTTCGAGCGCGTGATCTCGGTCGTCATGGATCATCTGGTGGAAGATGCGCGCCTGGATTCATCCCGCATCGGCGCCCTGGGGGTGAGCCTGGGCGGCTACTACGCGCCGCGCAGCCTCGCCCTGGAACCACGCCTCAAGGCAGGAGTCGGCGTATGCGGACCATACGACATGGGGGAGATTTGGGAGGGTTTGCCCGCGCTGACGCGCCAGGGGGTATGCGTCTCCTTTCAGACTGACGATGAAGAGCAGGGCGCGCTCAAGTCGCAGGAGATTTCCCTGCGCGGTTGTCTGAGCGGGCTGGATCGCCCCTTGCTGATCATTCACGGCGCAAAAGACAGGCTGTGCCCCCTCACACAGGCCCACAAGATAGCGGCGGAGGCGGGCGATGCATGCGAACTCGTGGTGTACGAGGAAGGCGTCCACGTATGCAACAACATTCCTTTCTTGTGGCGGCCTCTCGCGGCGGACTGGCTTGCGGAGAAACTGGAGGTGGGTTGAGCGGAAAAGATAAGACAGAAATGTCGTACGACTCTTGACTCTCGATGCCAGTCGGGTAAACTTTTTGAGTTGTTTTTTGCGGGAATAGCTCAGTGGTAGAGCACAACGTTGCCAACGTTGGGGTCGCGGGTTCAAATCCCGTTTCCCGCTCCATTTACCTATGACAATGCGGGGATCGCCGAATGCGGTCCCCGCTATTTCATGGGCGAATAATCCACCGGATACCAGATTTCGGAAGTCTCGCTCCTGAGATATGGTTTATAACCCTCATCCCAGGCGGGGAGATTTTCCACCTCCTTTTGCACTTCGGCCCAGTGGTTCAGGTCCCGGTAGGGCCAGATGTGCAGAAACTCGTTCAGGATGCCGGTTTCGAACTCGCCCGCCGGATTGGCGAACGCCGCCGCAAGGGGCGAGAGGCGCTCCCTTTCGGGCAGGTTCTTCTCCCACGCTGCGCTGATGTCCCTCATCTTGCCCGTGACAATCACGTCGCTCCTGATCTCGTATACGCTCCCCATCTCGCCCGCCCTTGGTTTGGGACAAAACGGAGCGGCCCGCATGATGCGCGTCTGCTGATAGAGGATTTTGTCCACCTTGAGCGGCGGCCACCACGTTTGGGCGAGGGCTTCGGCACGCGCCGCCTCCCGGTGGGCGGAGTTTTCATACTCCCAGATATGCAAAATCCTGTTCAACCCCCCGATGGCGGAGATGAAAAAACCAATGAGCGGGGATATAGCGGTTCTTTTCTCGATGATTCTGCCGAAATCCTCCACGCCTTCCGTGGCGAAACCCGAGGGGAACGTGTAAGCACGTACTTCATAGATCATGGATATGAACTCCAGGTTATGGGTACGAAAGTCGGTTAACGATATAATGTGCCTCACGAACCCTCTATAATACAATAAATGGGCAACAACTTTTCTTCATTCATCATTCATTGATGAGTAAACGGAGGCGGAACATGGACAGGGCGGTATGGGCGATCATCTACGATTTGCCAGAGGAAGGGCGGGATGAATACATGGATTGGTTTCACGGCGTGCACATTCCCGAAAAACTTGCTCGTCCGGGCTATACCTGGGCTGCACACTATGAGGTGAAACACCCCGGAGAGAAGTTCGAGAAGATTGCGGCGCGCCTGAACCGCACCGACGATCCAGAACTTGCCTCGGGCGCGGGGTTCATCGCGCTCTTCGGCGGGGAATCCACCCGCGTTTTCTACGACCCCAGCCCGGCGCAGCTAAAAGAGCGCCAGAACGAAGAGACTCGTAAAATGACGGGGATGCGTATCCAGGCCAAAGGGCTCATCCTCTGCGAGGAGTGGCGTGTGGAAGGCCCGGACGCAGGGAAGAGGGAAGCCCCTGACGTCATGGCGCCCGCCATCCAGATGGGCCGCTACGATGCGCAGGGCAACGATGAGGACCTCCAGGCATGGTACGCCCAGGAGCGCATGGCGCGGGTCGCGGAGACGCCGGGCTGCATCGGCGCCAGGAAATACCTGGTGGCGACGGCCTGGCCCAAGCATTCGGTGCTCTATGAGTACACTTCTTTAGAGGCGCGGGAGGCGAACTACATCGCGCTCGAAGAGACGGAAGGGACGAAGCGCGTGCACGGGTATCTCATCCATCCGCCCGGCTCTCCGCTGGCGGCAAGCCGGATCTGGCCGCCGCTGGGCGGGTAGGGGGTGTTTACTCACAACCTCGCCTTTGATCGTCATCCCTTAGCCTGCCAGATTCCAGGGATTTGCATTTTGTGTTCATGCCTCCTGGTCACATCGGAAATGAAAAGCCGTTCAGTCTTTATTCTTTTCGGCTCTGGATTCCGGCATGCGCCGAAATGACGCAACCCATTGAAGGGATTTTGCTACGCAAAGGGAACATCCACCCCAGCTCATACAGCGTTTCCACCCGCTTTCCGCTATAATCTCCGCAAATCCACGTATCGGGGGACTGGCGCATGTATAGAAAATCGGTCGGAATCTGGATGCTCGCTTTTATCCTGCTGGCGGGGATTTTTACCGAAATGGCACACGCCGCCGCACCGAAAATGGGCAAGGGCAAGTACGCAGGGATGGTGCTCATTCCCGCAGGTCCCTTCACGATGGGGCGGAACGACGGCCCCGATGAGGAAAAACCCGCGCATCGCGTGTTCCTGCCCGCCTATTACATCGACCAAGACCTGGTGACCTGGGCGGAATACCTCCCCTTCATTCAGGCGAAAGGCCCGGCAGGCCCCCAGGGGGAGATGTATCTGGATACGGACGACCCCGACGCCAAAATCATCCAAAAGGGCGACACATGGGTCGTCGAGAAGGGTTTCGACAAATTCCCGGCTAGCGAAATGGCCTGGGGCGGGGCCCTGGCGTATTGCCGCTGGAAGAGGAAGAAGCTGCCCACCGAGGCGCAATGGGAAAAGGCAGCGCGTGGAACGGATGGCCGACTCTACCCGTGGGGGAACCAGAAGCCATCAAGCGAGTACCTGCTCCTCGGGGATTTCAGGGGCCAGACGGCGGTCGTGGGCAGCTATCCCAAAGGCGCCAGCCCATACGGGGTGAACGACATGGCGGGGCAGGTGTGGGAGTGGACGGCCTCGTTGGCGATGAACTATCCCTACAAGCCCAAGGACGGGCGCGAGAACCTGAGCGCGGTGGATGCGCGCGTGGTGCGGGGCGGCAATTCGGCGAGCGCGCCGGACGGCATGACGGCCACGAGCCGGGAAGTCGTGATGCCCGGCAGGCAGGCGACGGGGCACGGCTACCTCGGCTTCCGATGCGCCGCCCAGCCGCCTCATTCGACTTGATGGGAAAGAAATAAAGAGCTTTAAATCTCCTGATATCTGATTCCAAAATCCTGTTCGGGCGGACGCTGCAATCGCACCTCTGGTGTGAAGAGTCTCATCATCTTGGCGGCGTCAGTGCGCCATATCAATCAGTCATTGATTTCATTCAAGATTGCCTGTCCTGAATTTCCCTTGACTCATCAACGCAAGATTAGAGAAGATTAGCGCACGCCACGGAAGACTAAATGATTCAGAGGAGGGGAACTGACGTGAAATACATTCCTGTTTTGCTCGTTATGTCGTTGCTGCTGACCGCCTGCATGGGAAGCGGCGGCAGTGGCTCGGCTGACGGAGTTCCCATCATGCTCGAGAGAAATACCGAGTTCGACGGCGAAAGCTTACGGTTTTTCGTAACGCTGCCCGACGGAAACGTGGCTTCGGTCAACACGACAGACAATGTCATCCAGACGGCGCCAGGCGCAACGCCCATCCCCGGTCACCAGGCGCAGGCCTGGACTTTCCTCAAGATTACGGATGACGCCACTTCAGTCGCCCACGCCCTCGTGAGCTGGGACCCGGACGACCCGGCGGACTATCTCATGGCCGGCTGGTGGGCGGAGTTCCCCGACCAGAAACCGCCGCTTTCGTTCAGGGGTTCGGAGCGGTACGCGATTATCGACGGTCCGGCGCTCGACCATGGCGTCGCGCCGCAATTGCCGGTCGACGGGACGGCCACTTACGCGGGCCCTGCCGGGGGGCTCTACGCATACGAGGCCGGGAGCGACTGGGGAGAGAATGAGGGCGAATTCGTGCTCGAGGAGTACCAGGGAACTATCACCCTCACCGCGGACTTCCAGGACGGCACACTGAAAGGCTGCATCGGGTGCGTGGGCGACCTCGTAACGCAGCGCGCGCATTTCGGCGTTTTCCTGGGCCAGGAGGTGAGCGACGTGCAGGGAATCGCGAAGGACTACGAACTCCACCTCGCCACGGCGATTATCAGGGAAGACGGCATGTTCGATCGCGACAGGGTGACGTTGAAACACCCGGACCGGAACGTCACGCTATCGGAGGGGTACTGGGGCGGTTCCCTGTCCAGCCGCCAGGACACGGACGGGAACCCCCGGCTCGTGGCGGGCTTCAGCGGCGTCTATTTCGAGGAGAGCGACGGCAGCGCGGGTGAGATCGTCGGGTCGTTCGTGGGCGTTAGCGAGACCTTCCGGGATAACGGAGTGTCTCGTTTCCCTCCCTCTAGTGACAAATAGCTGATTGCAAAACAGGCGTTTTCACCAGAGCGCGCGGGTGAGGTCGCTCAGGGAGCATTTCTGTTTTCCCTGGGCGTCGAAATTATCCGGCGCGAGCCAGCGGTCGTGCGCTTCCCGGACGGCGGGCCATTCCTCCTGCGTGAGGGAGAACCAGGCGGTGTCGCGGCTGCGGCCCTTGACGATCATGTGGTTCAGGAAAATTCCCTCATAGCGGAAGCCCAGGCGCAGGGCCGCGGCGCGGGATGCCGTGTTCAGGGCGTCGCACTTCCACTCCAGGCGGCGGTAGGCAAGAGTTTCCAGGGCGTGGCGCATCTTGAGCGTGAGGACCTCGGTGGCGCGGGCGTCGCGCTGCCAGTCGCGGCCGAACCAGATGTGGCCGATTTCGGCAACGCCAATGGCGGGCCTGATCTCCATGAAGCTGCCCATGCCGCCGAGGCGGCCGGTATCATTATCGCGGTAAACCACGAACACCGGGTCTTGTGACGCCTGGCGTTCGACGAGCAGGGCATGCACCTGCTCCTTGTCGGTGAAGGGACCCACGTTCATGTAATCGAATATGCGGTCGGTGTCTTCCCCTTGCGTCGCGGCCCGGAAGAGATCGGCGGCATCGCGATCCGCATCGACCGGCTCGAGAGAGGTTCTGAGACCTGCGAGCGCGACGCCCTCGAAACCCGCCCAGGGCTTCGGGGCGACTTTGGCATTGCCTATCGGGCGTCTGTTCGCCGCACTGGCGAGCTCATTATCCGTAGCCATGAAGGCTCCTTTGATTTCTGAACAATCCGTAGCCGCGCAAATAAATTCGAACGCATCTCCCGCGAACTCGAACGCTTCCGCCGCATCGCTATACGCGATGGAAGACCCGGCGAAACCTATCTCGCGTTATTTCAAGTTGCATCACTTTGGAGCTGATCGCGACGATTCATCAACGCAGCCCGGCGAATCGGGGCGCGTCATCCAAAAGCCTCATCACAGGATACTATCCGCCCGCGATCGCTCCCACGATGAGAAGCGGCTCGGCGCCTGTTGCGACGGCTTCGGGCAGTGGCGCCTCCGGCGGGTCGTGGGTGACGTCTTCCTGGCAGGCGAAGAAGCGCACCAACGGCCGTCGGCGACCCGTGACGTGATCGCGGACCGTGCCCCGCAGCATCGGGTAGCGGGCCTCGAGCGCATCCAACACGCTGTCAATCGTCACGACTCCGTCTACAGTCAGCGTCACCTCGGCTCCGACACCGGCGAGCGTTTGCAGGTGGTAGGGAAGCTCGACGCGGATCACGGCAGGGTTTGCACCTCCACCGATAGCACGCCCGGCAGATCGCGCACGATCGTCGACCAGCGATCTCCACCATCGGGCGATATGTACACCTGCCCGCCAGTCGTGCCGAAATAGACGCCGCAGGGATCGAGAGAATCCACAGCCATCGCATCCCGCAACACGTTCACGTAGCAATCCTTCTGGGGCAATCCGTCCGTCAGCGCCTGCCATTCGTTGCCGCCGGAGCGGCTTCGGTAGACGCGCAGTTTCCCTTCGGGCGGGTAGCGTTCCGAGTCGCTCTTGAGGGGAACGACGTATATCGTCTCGGGTTCGTGCGAATGAACCTCAATGGGGAAGCCGAAGTCGCTGGGCAGATTGTCGCTGACCTCGCGCCAGTTGTCGCCGGCATCGTCGCTGCGCATCACGTCCCAATGTTTCTGCATGAACAGCGTGTCGGGGTTCGAGGGGTGCATCGCCAGGCGGTGCACGCAGTGACCGACCTCGGCGGTCGGATCGGGCATGAACTGTGAGTACAAGCCGCGATTGATCGGTTTCCAGGTCTTGCCGCCGTCCTCGGTGCGGAACGAACCCGCCGCCGAGATCGCGACGAAAATCCGGTCCGGGTCCTTCGGATCGAGCAGAATCGTGTGCAGGCACATGCCGCCCGCGCCCGGCATCCACTCGGCGCCCGTATCGTGGCTGCGCAGAGCTGCTAGCTCGTGCCACGACTTCCCACCGTCGGTGGTGCGGAACAGCGCGGCGTCCTCGACACCGGCGTAGGCGACATCCGGATCGGTGAGCGACGGCTCGAGGTGCCACACCCGCGTAAACTCCCACGGATGCTGCGTGCCGTCATACCACTGGTGGGTGGTCAGGGGGCGGCCGGTTTTCCCGGAAGTATCGTAGGCGAACTTGTTGCTCTCGCCCTGCGGCATCGGCGGATTCGCCTCATCGTCGGGAGGAGCAACCTCCCCGGAAAGCTCCGAGCCGGGCTGCTCCCAGGTCAGGCCGCCATCGTCTGAGCGCTGAATGACCTGCCCGAACCAATCACTGGTCTGTGACGCATAGATGCGGTCGGGCTCCGCGGGGGAACCCTTCAGGTGGTAAATCTCCCATCCGGCGAAGTGCGGCCCTGAGACGGACCAGTTCTGGCGACGTCCGTCGGCCGTCAGGATGAAAGCGCCTTTTCTGGTGCCCACGAGCACCCGGATTGCGGTCACGGTCACTCTCCTGAGTTGGAACAGGAAAGTAGGGAGAAATGCTCTCCAGCGACGCTAATGATACTGGAACTACTCAACGTATTCACCTGTCTAAAAACCTTTGTTCAGCGCCAGGCCAAAGAAGATGGCGAACAGGGCGAGCACTGCGTTCCCGAGGTTCACGTGTTCGAGCGTTTTGAGCAATTTCATGCGCTCCTCCGTCGTATCACCCAGGGGGCGCCCGTTTCCGGCGGGGCCCGTACCCCGCGTGAGGCGCAAGCCCACCGCGAAGAACTGAAAACTGATCCCCATCATCATCAGGAAAACAGTAAGTAATTTCAGCCCCAGCGGCACGAAGAGTTTCCCGAATGCGGGGCCCATCGCCATCTTGAGGCCCGTGAGATACCACGCGCCCGTCATGATGAGCACGCCCATGCAAATAAGCACGAAGGGGTGGTAGAAACGCAGGATGGAGACGATCTCGCCCGCGTATTCCTCAGGCTCGAGCCTGCGCCTCAAGTGCCCCATGAGGAGCCAGAAGAAAACGAGCGCGCCCTCGTACAGACAAGCCGCCAGTATATGGACGTAAAGAAGCCAGAAATAGGTGTTCGACATTCGCATCTTCTAGGAGAAAATTTCAGAGTGAAAACACCCCCCGGAGCACTCTCCGGAGGGTGCATGCGTTATTAGCTGGCCGCGCCTTCTTTTGGGAAGAACTTGTCATACAATTCAGGCCTTTGCCACTGTTTCAGCACACCGGCCTTGGCCGCGTTTTGCCCCGATGAGGTCACCTCGTCGTTTTGCTCGCGGAGTTCGCGCATTCGCTCCAGATCCACGTCGACCATGAACATGCCGGCTTTCGTGCTCTCGAAGATGACTTCTTCGGGCGTCGCCACCATCGCAAGGCCGCGCTGGCTCTTATCAAAAAGATTCTGCGTGGTGATGACGATCGCCAGGTTTTCTATCGCGCGCGACCAGATGAGGTTCCGCCAGGTGCCCCAAAGCCTCTTCTTGTCCACGCCTGCGGGCAGGAAGATGATCTCCGCCCCGCGCAGCGAGAGTGCGCGCGTCACTTCCGGCATATAGACTTCGCTGCACATCGCCATGCCGACCTGACCGTACTGGGTCTCGAAAACGGGGTATTCGTTTCCCGCGACGTACTGGAACTCCCATGTACCGCCTCCGGTATATATCCAGGGGCCGGGGGGATGGGTCCTGCGGTAACGTCCCGAGGCACCACCTGTAGGCCGTGCGAGGTTCAGCAGGTTGTGGGCCGTTTTCTTCTCGTTGTCCAGAGGTTCCAAGGTTCCGTATTGAACGTAAACGCCACAGCGCTTTGCCACTTCCTCCATCGCACCGGTGGGGTCGAAAGTCGCCGGCATCCGCCAGGGACCTGGATATGATTCGGGGAAAGCGACGAAATCGGCCCCCTGCGAGGCTGCGTCTTCGACGTATCGAACCGCGTCGGCCACGTTCTTTTCATCTTCGGGTGGTGGATATCCCATCGGCTGCACGAGTGCGAGCCTGAAATTATCGGCGCTCATCTCAATCCCTCCTCAGTTATCGGATTCTCGATGCTATCGGTCTTCGAAGAGAGTACCGCCCGCCGCCCAGGAGTCCGCACCGATGTCTTGAAATATGACCGTGATGACGTCTTTCGGGGCGCCTGAATGCTTGTGGACAGTCTCGGTAATCTCATCCGCCATCTCCTTTTTCTGCTCTTTCGATCTTCCTGACAGCAGGCTCACCTGAACAACCGGCATCGGAATACCTCCTTGTGTATGGGGAGTGAATATATCTGGGATAAATCCCTAGAATTGGGGACCGGCCGCTGCGACATCCGGCGTCACCCGATCCGCGAACTGCTCGAAATTCTCCTGGAACGCTCCCGCGAGTTCGCGTATTTTTTCATCATATTTCTCGGCGCTTGCCCAAAGATTTCTGGGAATCATGTATTCCTGCGGCACTCCAGTGCAGCTTGTCGGAACGTGGAGGTCGAATATCGGCACGTCCTGGGTAGGAATTTTTGCGAGTTCACCCGTCAGGGCGGCCGTTAAAAGAGCGCGTGTATGATGCAGCGGCATTCTGTCAACCTCACCGGCGGCCCCACCAATCCATCCCGTGTTGACGAGCCAGACCTGCGCATCGTGCTTCTTCAGCTTATCCCGGAGCATCTGTCCGTATTCGGCGGGGTGCAACGCCAGGAAAGGCGCGCCGAAACAACTGCTGAACGTGGCCATCGGCTCATCGACGCCCGCTTCGGTGCCGGCCACTTTCGCCGTATAGCCCGAGAGGAAATGATAGACAGCCTGCTCGGGCGTGAGCTTGCTGATGGGAGGCAGGACGCCGAATGCGTCGCAAGTGAGAAAAAAGATGTTCTTCGGATGACCACCCATTCCCGATAGCACGCAATTGTCGATGAAATGGTTGGGGTAGGTTGCGCGCGTATTTTCGGTCAGCGACATATCGTCATAATCAATTTCTCGCGTAAGCGGGTCGACGATGACGTTCTCCAGAACGGAGCCGAAGCGAATCGCATCCCAAATCTGAGGTTCTTTCTCTCTCGTCAAGTTTATGGTTTTTGCGTAGCAACCGCCTTCGAAATTGAAGATGCCTGAATCAGACCACCCGTGTTCGTCGTCGCCGATGAGCTTTCGATTCGGGTCTGCGGACAATGTGGTCTTTCCCGTGCCGGATAGACCGAAGAATAGAGCCGTGTCCCCGCCGTGGCCCATGTTCGCCGAACAATGCATCGGGAAGACGCCTTTTTGCGGCAGCAGATAATTCATGATGAAAAAGGCGGATTTCTTCATCTCGCCGGCGTATTCCGAGCCGCCGATGAGCGCCATGTTTTTCTCGAAATTCACGAGCGTGAAATTATTTTGGCGGAGTCCCTCGGCCGGGCCTGCTCCCAGGAACCTGCCCATATCGATGACTGTAAAGGGGTCTTTATGGCTGTTGAGCTCACCGGGTTCGGGACGCACGAGCAGCGTCTGGCAGAACATGGAATGCCACGCGAGTTCGGAGATGACGCGCACGGGGAGTTTGTATCTCGGGTCGTTCCCCACGAAACCGTCGAAGATGAAAAGGTCTCGCTTTTTAGCGTAGCCGGCGATTTTCTGGAAAATGCTGTCCCAGTTTTCGGTCGATATCTTCTGGTTGATGGGTCCCCACCATATCTTCTTGTTGGAAGGGTCCTGGTCCACTGTGAACTTGTCCTTGGGCGAGCGGCCGGAGAATTTGCCAGTATGGACCACGAGTGCGCCGTTGGGTGCGAGGAATCCTTCGCCTCGCGCGACCGCCATTTCATTGAGTGTGGGAATGGGGAGATTCCTGTACACCTTGCCTACGTTCTTAAGGCCTAATTTATGGAGGCCGAATGTCTTTTCCGTCCCTATTTTCGCAGGTGAGGAGGCGGCCTTTCCCCCCTCATTGGCTTGTGCCATGTGCTGCTACCTCCCGGGAATCGATGCTTCCTGAAGCGCGAGATTCTTCCGTGGCTGAACGTGCGCCTGAATTAATTGCGAATTCCTTAAAATTCGCCCAAAGAAGGCCGCAATATGCCTCGCGTAATGATAGAAGTCAAAAGCGAACCGAGGTAGTTTTCACCTCAATTACCGAGCAGTTTAACGTGCTTTTGCGATTCCTCCGGCTCATCTGATGACTTTACTTTCTTTCCGGTAAAAGGGGAGACTTTCGACTGTCGCCTTCACTTCGTCGCCCCGGCAATCGACCCTTACTTCGCTGCCCGGCTCCATCTGGGCGCGGGGCAGATACGAAAAAGCCAAGACGGCGCCGACAGTCGGGCACAACGCGGAGCGGGTGATGGAGCCAATGCTTTTCTCATCGGAATAGACGGAGGCTCCCGCTTCAGGCGTAATTTTTCCGTTGACCCTAAGCCCTACGAGGCCCCGGTTAATTTGACCCAGATATTTGATCTTGGCGATGACCTCCTGGCCGATATAACAGCCCTTGTCGAAGTCGACAGCTTTTTCTTCCAGACCCGCCTGCATGGGGTTGACAGCCGAAGTCATGTCTTTGCCGAAGAGCGGCACGCCCGCTTCGAGCGTGAGAGAATCGAACGCAGTGACGCCCGCCGGTTTTGCCCCCGCTTCCAGCAACGTCCGCCAGATGGATTCCGCCTCACCGCGAGGACCTATGAGAAGGTAGCCGTCTTCGCCTGTCCATAATTCGCGCGCTATCGTCACGTTGCCCGAAGTCGCATGACCGTGTTCCTCGGGGGACGGATCGCCTATGCCCGACTTGTCGATGATCTCCCGCGCATCGGGACCGAAAAGGCCTATGCAAAACGAGGTTTCCGTCTCGTTCGCCACTTCCACCTGATCCATAATAATGAACCTGTCGATTTCCTCGGCGAGCGTGTCCACCATACCCGGAGCCACCGAAGCGAGAATGGAAGTATCGCCTTTGTACATATACATATCGGAGATAAACTTTCCCTGGCGCGTGAGAAAGGTGTTGTACACGCCCTCTCCGGGTTTCAGCTCTTTTACCCGGTTGGACAGCATACGATGGAGAAACTCTCCGGTGTCCGGACCGCTGAAGCGCAGACAGCCCCTGTGGGACAGGTCGACGACGATGGCACTTTCGCGGCACGCGAGGTGCTCGGACGCCCCATCTCCATACGATGCGGGGATCCGCCAGGCGGCTTCATCAATGAACAGTGCGTTGGCTGCTTCGTGCAAGGCGAGCAGGGGTGTAGCAGACATGAGCCTCCTCTCCGGAACATTATCCGATCGCAAGACGGAAAACGATTGATCAAGAATTCATCTCAACATTTGTGTATTCTACGCTCTCACCGGGAGTGAAGTGAACTGATTTAACGAATTCTATCTTATTCTAACCAAGCCGGGAGGCGAGACGAAACATGGGTGAGAAACTCGGATTCATCGGTCTGGGCAAGATGGGAACACCCTTGACCCGGAACCTGATAGCGGATGGCCACAAGGTGTCGGGTTTCGACATCGACACGGCCCGGATGGATCAGTTGACAGAAGCAGGCGGAACCCCGTGCGCAAACGCAAAAGAGGTGGCCGAGCACTCGGACATGGTTTTCACCATGCTGCTCAAGCCCGAACACATCGAGATGAATACCATCGGACCTGAGGGAATCGCAACTGCGGGCAAGGAAGGCCTTATCCTGATCGAGATGAGCACGATGAACCCGACCTGGTCGGCGGAATTGGCGGGAAAGCTCGAAGCCAGGGGCGTGGAGATGGTCGATGCCCCCGTTTCGGGGACTGTGCCGCACGTGGAGTCTAGGACGCTGGCGTACATGGTGGGCGGGAAGAAGGAGATTTTCGAACGCATCAAGCCCATCATCGAACCGCTGGCGAAGAGCGTCCTCCATACCGGACCCAACGGCACGGGGTGTTCCATGAAGCTGGTGACGAACCTGATCGTGAATGCGGGCGTTGCCCTGCTGACGGAGGGTTTGCTCCTGGGCGAGCGTTCGGGTTTGTCGCACGACACGATCATGTCCTGTTTGCGCTCGGGAGCGGCGGCGGGCGTTCTCCTGGACCTGAAGGGAGAGAAGATTCTCGCGCGCGATTACACGCCTCATGGCGCCCTGAGCATATACGTGAAAGATCTCGGCCTTTGCGTTGACCTCGCAAGAGAAAAAGGATTTGATGCGTCTATGGCAGCAGCGGGTCTGGAGATGTTCCGGCGCGCGCATGAAGCGGGTTGGAGCGAAGATGATTGCTCTCGCGTAGTGGATGTATATGAGGGGAAGGATCGTTAGGACTCACGGTTGGTTTCACGGCGACTGCACAGGAGACAGACAATGGCGAAAGGCGCACCGGCTGAATCGAAAAATTTCAGGCTGATAGGACACGACCCGGACGCGGCATGGGGCGGGGGCAGCCTCGTCGAGGTGAAAAACGGATTCGTCTACGTGGGCGCGGTGGGGACGGCGAGCTATGACGGGCCCGAGGGCTGGACCGTCCACGACGTATCGGATCCAAGCAACCCCAGGCGCATCGCCGAGGTGTTCGCGCCTCCCGGTCTGCACAATCACAAGGTGCGTATCGTGGGGGACGACCTGCTCTACGTGAATCACGAGCGCCTCAAGACGCCGGAAGGAGAGGCGGCGCGGGCGGGTCTGTGTATCTTCGATATCTCAAATCCGGCAGAGCCCAAAGAAGTCGGCTTTTTCGATCTGCCCGGCACGGGGCCGCACAGGTTCGGCGTGGACAACGAGCGCGGACTCGCATTCTTGCCGAACCATGCTGAAGGGTGGCGAAACCGGGTCATGTGGACTCTAGACATCACGAACCCCCTGAAGCCCGAGGTGCTGAACATCGTCGGTCTCCCGCAACAGGATTTGAGCCTCGATTACGAGTACGAAGAACCCGAAGATTTCGAGCGTTCGTGGACTTGCCACGGACCGGCCACCATACGCGGGGACCGGATGTATTGCGGTTTCTGGGGAGCCGGAATGGGGATTTTCGATTGCGCGGATTTGCGCAACATCAAGTGCGTGGGGCACCTTTGCTGGTCGCCGCCCTTCGTCGGCTCCACGCATACCGTGTGGCCGCTCGGCGACAGGCCGTATGTAGTGGTGACGGACGAGGCGCGCGCGCAGGTGAACTACGAGAGCAGTCAGTTCATGTGGGTGGTGGACATCCGGGACGAGACGAACCCGATTCCCATCTCGACCTACATCCCCGACAGGGAAGAGAACATGAACCGGGGAGGGCGATTCGGCGCGCACAATATTCTCGAATATCTTCCTGCAGACGGCCACTGGAAGGACATCGTCTTCCTCACCTACTTCAATTCGGGTTTGCGGGCCATCGATCTTTCAGACCCGTTCAAGCCCAGGGAAGTGGGGCACTACGTCCCCGAACTCAACTTCGGAAAGGACTACGCCCAGTCGAACGACATCGGCATGGACGAGAACGGCCTGCTTTACCTGATCGACCGCAACGGGGCGGGCATGCACATCCTGGAGTATACCGGATAAGCGGCGCGGGGAGCGCCTGTGTTCCGCTCCTGTGAGGCGGATTCCCTGAAGCGAGGAGCGTTATATGAGCCCGGGTGATTTTTTCGTGGTCTGCGCCGTTTCGTTTCTGGCCACTTACGCGCATCTGGTATTCGCCCTGATCGCGGACAAGATAGGCATGGTGAAGCTCGACTTCGGCAAGGGTATTTCGATGCTCCTGTTCGGAGAGGCATACGAGGGGAATCCGCCTTATACGCTCGGCTTCATCGCCGTGCACTTGAACGGGATCATCTTCGGCCTGATGTACGCGACCTGGGCGGCGGGGTGTCTCCCCGGGGCGCCCGTGGTGCGGGGATTGATCTGGGGCGGGGCGCTCCTGATCTTCTCGCAATGCGTCTTCAACCCGCTCATCACGGGGCACGGCTTTTTCAGCCGCAAGATGCACCCGAGAGCGTGGCAGACAGCCGTAATCGCCCACGCCATCTACGGCGGCCTGCTGGGCTGGCTCTCCCCGATACTGTGAGAACAGGCTGCGCCTATCTCCTCGCTCTTCTTCCCTTGGGCGCTTTTCTTTGTGACGCCCAGCATTTCGCCACGTCGACAGGCGCGGCGATCCAGGCGTCGCCCTTCGCCAGCATGTGCTGAATCAGCCTCTCCAGCATCCGCATCCGGTGGTGCTGGCCGATGATCTGGGGATGGCACATGATGTTGATGTACCCGCCTTCCTCGTACGTGCCCTCGAATTCCTCGACCCATATCGAATAGACCGATTCGGGGTCGCGGATGCCGTGGCCGAGCGGCGGGTTCGTGCTGTGGGCGAAGAAGATGAAATCATCGAGGCTCCACTTGGTAGGCAACTCGACGAGGCCGCAATCGTGGTAATAGGGCCAGTCGTCGTCCATCATGTTCGAGTGGTACAGAAGCCCGTGCTTTTTCAAGAGTCCCATCGTGTGGACGCTCGGGTCCGCCGAGGGGGTGCGTGAGCCGAGGATCTCCTGCCCCGTATCGCGCTTGAGTATATCGAGTGCGCGCACGAGCAGTTCTTCTTCTCGCTCGGCGTCGCACATCTGGTAGGGTTTTTCGTGAATATGGCCATGGTGGCCGATTTCGTGCCCCGCCTTCACGATGGATTCCGTCATTTTCGGCCATTTCTCCACCGTCCAGCTCGGGATGTAGAACGCGCCGGGCAGGTTGTATTTCTTGAGGAGCTTGAGTATCCGCGGTATCCCCACCTTGGGGCCGTAGGCGCCCATGGAATTGTGGATGGGACGCCCCCCCAGCGAGGGATCACGGCCCATCCAGACCGTCTCGCCGTCCACGTCGAAAGTCAGACACACGGCGCATCGCGCCCCGTTTTCCCATTTCACCCTAGGCATTCGTTTCCCCTCATCCTTGCTGTGTGGAAAGTATTCCGCTCAAGAATCCGCTATTTTCACCAATGCGCGCGCCAGGACGTCGCATCCCCGGCAGGCGTCTTCCCAGTCCATGTCCTCTTCTTCGGAATGGCTCTTCCCGGCGACGCAGGGCACGAAAATCATGGCCGTAGGCCCCAAGTCGGCCGCATAGCGGGCGTCATGACCGGCGGCGCTCCACATCGAGCGATGGCTATAGCCCGACTCCTCGCAAGCGCTTCTGACGGCCTGCGCGACCCCGGCGTTGAACGCGGTGGGGGTGGAGGAGCCGACGTCCTGAATCTCGATCTCGAGGTTTTCCTTCTCCGCTTCCCGGTGCGCGGCCTCCTCGATGAGTTTTCGCGCCTCAACAAGTAGTTCCGGATCGCTGTGCCGGAAATCGACCGAAAACCTCACCTCATCGGGTATGACGTTGATGGCGCCTGGCGAGAGGGTGAGTTCGCCCACCGTGGCGACGAATTCGGGATGCAGTTTCTCGGGAATTTCCCGAATGGCCGCTATTGTGCGTGCGGCGCCCACCAGGGCGTCGCGCCGCATGTGCATCGGCGTGGGGCCGGCGTGATCGCGCTCTCCTTTCATGGTGACCCGGAGCCAGGTGAGGCCGAAAATCCCCTCCACGATCCCTACCTGAACACCCTCACTCACGAGAACAGGGCCTTGCTCGATATGGAGTTCGAGATACGACCCGATGGGCCTTGGTGTGCAGGGCGCATCTCCTCTGTAGCCGATTCGCTCGAGTTCATCCAGGAACCTCGCGCCTTCGGAGTCTCTCGTCTCATAGGCGGCCTCGAGAGGTATCGCGCCTGCGAACACGCCGCTTCCGACCATGGATGGCGGAAAGCGGGGGCCTTCTTCGTTCGTCCAGTTCACGATCTCTATCGGGCGCCTCGTGGATATGCCCTCATCGTTGAGCGTTTTCACGGCTTCCAGGGCGGCCAGTACGCCCAGTGAGCCATCGAAGCGGCCTCCATTGGGCACAGAGTCCAGGTGGCTGCCCGCCATGGCGGGCGGGGCGTCGTCTTCCCGGCCGGAGCGCCTGGCGAACATGTTTCCCATCTCGTCGATCCGCAGATCGAGTTCGGCGTCACACGCCCAGGCGGCGAATAAATCCCTGGCTTCCTTGTCGGCGTCGGTGAGTGTGAGGCGGTTTACACCGCCACCTTTCGTCGCTCCAACCCGGGCCATCTCCTCCATGGACCGGCGAAATCGAGCAGGATTGATTGGCAATTCGAACCCTCTGACCTGGATTATGCGAAATGGATTGCGCAGGGACGTCCGGCCTGGGACTCCCGCCGGGCATCACGTGGTCGCGACTACGATTTTCTCATACACTTCTCTTACGGCTTCTGTATTTTTCTCAAATTGGGCCAGCAGCTTGGCGTTGGCGCTACCGTCTATATCATCTACGAAATTCATCCGCCGCGCCAGCATGTTCATGGCGTGTCTCGTTTTCAAGAAGATATTAATCGACTGCGCATTCCCGATACGGAGACGGTTCTCGACGAGTCGCAAGAAGCGGTACCCAGCGAGCAGCGCGTCGGCGTCCTCGTCCGAAAGCAAACCCGCCTCCTTCAAGGCCTGCAATGCGAGGTAGGTGTTCGGAACCCGGATTTCCGGATGCGCCCCGCCATTTTGAATCAGAAGATACTGCGTCAAGAACTCGATGTCGATGATCCCCCCGCGCCCGAGCTTGATGTCGGCGATTCCTTCATCCTCACGGGAAAGCTCGTTTTCGATGCGCCCGCGCATATGACGCACCTGCTCGATGAGGTCGGCGGGTGCTTCGCGCTCATATACGAATTCATTCACATGCGCCATGAATTGCGCACCGAACCCTTCGCAGCCCGCGACGTGTTTTGATCTTGTAAGAGCTTGTCTTTCCCATGTTTCAGCCCGATTGTTAAAGTAATCTATAAATACATCCAGCGGCGCGGCCAAAGCGCCTTTTTCTCCCTCGGGCCGAAGGCGCAAATCCATTTCATATGTCCGATCCCGAGTAGCCGAGGCTGCGAGACCGTCGCGCAGGAACGTAGCGACCTTGATATAGAATTCATGGTTCGAGACGGGTCGGTACTCGGCGGGTTTGCCGTCGAATTTGCCGCTCGTATTCCCGGCGGCGCTGTAGACGAAAATCAGATCCAGATCCGATCCGTAGTTCATCTCCATGCTTCCCATCTTGCCGAGGCCGATGATGGAGAACCGGGCTTCCGCTCCTGTCTCCGCCTCCATCGGGACGCCGTAGAGTTTCAGCATTCTCTCGTGAGCTATCTCGTAGCCGCTTCTCAAGGTTGCTTCCGCGAGGAGGGAGAGGGAGGTGAGGGTTTCGAGTATGTCCGCAGCCCCGAGAATGCTTCTGATGCCTATCGCGAGCTCCTCGCTTTTTTTGAGCAGGTGCAGGCGATTGAATTTTTCTTCCGTCGAGACTTGCGCGTCTGTTACTTTTTTCATTTCCCCGCCGAGCATGACCTCGGAACGCGGCTCGGAGAGGGTTTCCCTCTGAAAGAGCGTTTCGAGGAGTCCAGGTTGCTCGATCAGCACCTCGGCCAGATAATTGCTCGAAGCAAAAAGCTTGAGGATGATCTCCAGCGATTCTTCCTGCTCGGCCATGAACCCCAGGATGGATTCGCGGCCGCCTCCTCGCTCAACGAATTTGTTGAGGTGCGCAATGGCCCTGTCCGGCTCAGGGAGGTCCAGCGTTTGAAAAAGCAGGCGGGGGAGGAGTTCATCGAATATCCGTTTCGCCTTGGCGCTGACGTGCTCGAGCGATGCGCCGTTTCTCAGGAGTTTGAGGTGCGTGCTCACGCCTTCGGGGTCCACGAAGTTGTACGAAGCCAGATCCTCGGCGGATAACGAGTCCTCCAGCGTAAGCGCCGGGGTGGGCGGGCCGCTCGCCGATTCCGTTTCTTCGTCCCCGTTTTCGCTTCGGAACATGTTTTCAAAAATCCTGGATACGTTTTTCTGGTGATAGGCCAAGCGGTTTTTCAGTTCAGCGCTTCCCTCACAGTCCATCTTGCGCGCCAGCACGTTCAGGCTCTTCTCATCCGCCGGGACCTCATGTGTCTGGAGTCCGTGCGTGACTTGCACGCGGTGCTCGACGTCTCTCAGAAACACGTATGCGTTCGAGAGTTGGTCGCAATCGTGGGCGGGCAGAAGGCCGAGCGCCTCGATGATGGAGAGGCCCTCCAGCGTGCTCGGGTTCTGGAGAAGCGTTTCCCGGCCGCCGTAGATGAGTTGCAAAGCCTGGGTGATGAATTCAATCTCTCGAATACCGCCTTCGCCAAGCTTCACGTTTCGCGTCACGGCGTCCGCGCCTTTCAGGTTTTCGTTGATGCGGCCCTTGATGCGGCCGATCTCCTCGAGCACGCTGATGTCCATCGTCCGGCGGTACACGAAAGGGCGTATCATTTCCATGAAGTCACTGCTCAAGGCGGCGGAACCCGCGCAGTGCCGGGATTTGATAAGGGCCTGTCTCTCCCAAGTCTCGCCCCAGGATTCGTAGTAGACTTCGCAGCTTCTCAGCGAATAGGCCAATGCGCCTTGCGAACCTTCGGGCCTGAGGCGCGTGTCAATCCGGAACACATGGCCCTCTTCGGTATTCGTCGCCATCAGGGAGATGAGGCGCCTGGACAAATGGGCGAAAAACTCATGGTTGGAGATGATTCTCTTCGTTCGGCCTGTAATCGCGTCATTCACGCCGGTCGTCTCTCCCTCGTCCGATGAATACACGAAGATGAGATCGATGTCAGAACTGAAATTGAGTTCCAGTCCGCCGAGCTTGCCCATTCCGATAACGCTGAATTCGGTACTGCGCCACCTGCCGTCCGCGCCCTTGTGGCGGGGCTTCCCGTATTTGAGTTCGAGTTCGGCCCTGGCGATACGAACCGCTGCCTCCAGACAGGCGTCCGCAAGGTAAGAAAGGTTGGAGGTGATTTCCATGAGAGACGCCTGCCGCATCAAATCGAGTACGGCGATTCTCAGGTATTCGCGTTGGCGGAACCGACGCATTGCATTTTCCGGTCCATTGGGCGCATCCCGATTCTCCCGCACCCATTTCCATAGCTCGGAAACCATTTTTTCTTTCGTGCGGGTGGTTCCCAACGTGCTGGGCCGCAGGAGCCAGTCGAGAAAATTCGGATGCCGCAGAATCGTTTCGATCAAAAACTGGCTCCCGCCCGCGAGGGCGAAGAACTCCGCCCTGCGCTCATCCGAGTGGGTGAGGGCTCTCAAGAGCAGGTCCGGCTTCTCACGGGTGCCCAGAATACGCTCGAAGTTGCTCAGAGCGCGCTCCGGGTCGAACGTATCGCGCAGGGAAGAGAGCAACTGGAGCAGAAACTCGGAATTGTTGCGCGGAAACGCGGGGTGCAAGGCCAGGGACTGGAGATTTCTGGTCACGCCTACCTGATCGCTGACCCCGATTAAGGCGAGAAGGTCTTTCGCTGCGGGTGTGGGGGCTCCTCCCGGCAAGAGTTTTTCGATATGGGAAAACCCAGGGTGCTCTTCAATCCGAACGCTCATATGACATCCCCCCGCAAAACCCATGAAGGACTAGCGCATAGGATCTCCCGGATTCGCCGTCTGGTGAAGGGTCGAATTCTCCTCCGTTCCGGGCAGCCATGAGAAAGCGACCAGACTTCCCAGACACGCGATGCCGATTGCTCCAAAAACGAATTCCAACCCGTATGCATCCGCCAGTATACCCAGAAAAAACAAGCCAAGGCCAACAAAAATCTGGTTCGCCGTGAAAATGACGCCGACGACGCTTCCCGCCAGTTGAGGCGGGCTGATCTCGAAGCCGTATGCGAAAATCGCCGAGCGCATGGAGATGAGAAAAACGCCAACCGACGCGACGCAGACGTAGAGGAATATTCCCGTGCCCGCGTGGGGAATCAGGAACAGCGCGATTCCGCCGCCTGTGATCCCGATGAAGAGGATCAATTTTCGGGAAATCCTGTCGGAGAGATAGCCGACGATCGTTTCGGGAAATATGGAAGCCGCCGAATACACGCCGAGCGCAAGGCCCAGGGTGCTCGGCCCCACGCCGTATTTTCTCACCAGCAGTATGGCTAGAAATATTGAGACCACATTGTGTGCCAGCGTCCGCACGCCCGAGAAGACGCAAGCTCCCATCATCCCCGGATTCTTGATGAGCGCATCCACGAAATTACCGGTGGTAATCGAGGAGCCGGGCTTTTGTTTTCCGCTAATCTGGAAAGGCTCCAGGAAAACCCACAAGAGAATCGCGGTGAGGAAAAGAGGAATCGTGTTCGCCAGCAGGACGCCCCGCCAGGTCATGACGAGGAGCAGATAGCCCGCGATAATAGGCGCCAGGGTCTGCCCCAGGTTTGCGCCCGTGCCGTGTACGCCCAGAGCGAAACCCTTGCGGTTATCGAATCGCATGCCCAGCAGACCCATGGAGGGAGGGTGCCATGTATGCGTGGCCAGGCCGCTCAGCCAGATGATGGGGGCCAGCGTGATGAACCCCGTCGCGAATCCCGCCCCGCCGTAAAACAGCGCGGCCGAAGCCATGCAGCCGACCAGCAGCCATTTCCCCCCGCCGTAGGAGTCGATGACGTAGCCCGTCCCCACGCTGCTGAAAGCGCTCATCACCGCTCTGCCCGTAAAAAGAAGTCCCACCTGGGTGAGCGTGAGGTCCAGATCCGCCGTCAAGTAAGGGAGTACGGGGCCCAGTACGCCCTGGAACCAGTGTTCACAGGCGTGACCGGTAGTGAGCAGGGCAAGGAGTTGCCATTTCTTCAAGGTTTTGTGTCTTTCATGGCGATCAAATCATTCGAAACCGAGATGAACAATCCTAGCATTTTGGCAAGAGCAGGCATAGGTGAGGAACAGCCACACATTACCCTTTCACGGAGTCGGGCTTATCGGTGCAGGTGTGTTTTCGCGTCCCGTGACAGAAGTGAACCATTCGGCTCGATGAATATCCAAAATGATATGACTGAACCCTGAATTTCAATAAAAAATGAAAATAACCCCAAAATCTTTCGATTTTCATGTATTTTCCCCTATTTGCTGTTGACTCCTTGAAGTAACAGACGTAATTTAACTGGTAGGACAATCCTACAACTACCGAAGTTGGAACTGGGGTAACAGTCGATCTGAAGAAAACCGAATCCGGAGAACCCGCTGTGGCGATCAGCGACAGACTACAGACGGTAAAGAAGACGCGCGTCTACGAGGCCATCGTCGCGCAGCTCACTTCCTTGATCCTTGAGGGCGAGATCAAACCGGGCGAGAAACTGCCGTCGGAGCGCGAGTTGTGCGAGCAATTCGGCGTGGGGCGCAATTCCGTACGCGAAGCAACGCGCTCTCTTGAATCCGCCAGGCTGGTGGAGACGAGGCAAGGGGAGGGCACGTTCGTCACGGCACACCCTGAATCCATGGTTCATGTGATTTCCGCAAAAGTCACCTCCGATGCGGAAAGCGGCATCAACCATCTTTTCGAGGCGCGCATGGTTCTTGAGCCTCAAATCGCCGCCCTGGCCGCCGAGCGCGCCACGCCCGCGGAACTCGAAGAACTCGAGGAAACACTCCGCCGACAGCATGGCGCAGTAGAAGGCGGCGGCCTGGGCCTCGAAGAAGATACCCAGTTTCACCTGGGACTTGCGGAGGCCGCCAAGAATCAATTCCTTCACCATCTACTCAGCAGCCTGCTCAATTCTCTGAGCGAGATGCGTGAACGCTTGCTCGGTCGTGACGAAATCGCTCGCTTCCGCTCGTGGGAAGCGCACCAGAAGATTCTCGATGCCGTCAGCACCAAAGACCAGAACAAGGCCCTGGCGGGCATGATCAGCCACCTTGTCGATATTAAAAGCAGCGAGGTCGAATCCAGATGAAACCGGAGTATCGGAGAAAAATGAAATTCTTGCGAACAGAATTTGAGGAAATTCCGTCTTTCAGTTAAAAAGTCAGCTTCATCAACTTCAATGTGGGGGGTATCGAATGTGAGTGTCATATCGTTTGAAGTCATTTACAGAGGAATATTTCAAAAAAGCCTTGCGGTGAAAATATCGCGGACGCTGATACTCGCGGCCGTCAAGGAAGGAAAGCCGGGCATCTCCTTCGGGCGCTACAGCGACTCGCCAGAGCGCAACGGCATCCCGGCCAAGCAGTTCGGCTATATCGCGGACAACGAGGAAGAGCTCGAGACCGTGGCGGCGCAATACGAGCCCAAACAGGTGGACATCTCCATCTGCGTGGACGACACGCTGTGCAAGGGCGTGGAATCGTGGGCATGGTACGGGCTTCAGCCCATCAACGCCGTCACCAAGCCCGGCGGCACGCTGATCGTCACGTCCAACCAGAAAGAAGACGAACTCGTTCAGCACATCCACCGCAGAGAAACACCCTACAAACTCGCCATCATCCCCGGTGAGGCGAGTTTTGCGGGTCTTTGGGTCTACAAGGACGACGGCACCGACGCGCGCTGTCTGGCAGCGGCCCTCAAGGCCGAGCCCACCATGTGTTCGATAGCCTCTCTCGAATCGGCCATCCGCGAGAACATCGGTTCGGAAACGCACGTCGAAGCCGCGAGAGAAGTGTATGAGGACCTGCGTCCGGTCGAGATAGAGCCGGGTCAGGGCAACGATGAAGTTCCCTTCACGTTCGAACTCCTCAAATGGCACGAAATGCGCCAGGGCGTCGTCATCGACGGCGTGGGCGGCCACGAGGGCTTCCGAGGCGGCGAGGGCGGCTACGAGCCGGGGCGAAACCCCTACTTCAAGAAGTGGTCGACCCGCACCATGCGTCCGGTCGTCTCGTTCGAAAAATGCACGAAGTGCACGCTGTGCTGGGTTGCATGCCCGGACACCTGTTTCGACGTCACGCCGGACGGCTTCTTTGACGCCAACATGGAAGCCTGCTGCGGCTGCGGCGTGTGCGAGGCCATCTGTCCCGTCAAGGACTGCATCACGATGGTGAACGAAGTCGTTTTTGATGAGCGCGACAGCCAGTGGCAGATGTGGCAGGAGAACAAGGAAGATTACGACAAGTACATGGACGAGAAAATCACCACCGGCAAGATAGACGGTCGTCATCCGATCACCGGCCTTGCGGGAGCATTCTCGGGCATAGGCCTCGAAACAGGTCACAATCCCGAAACGGCGAAAATCAAACCTCTAAAAGATCTTTAACAGGAGCTAAAAGATGGCGACAGCAACCGAACAACAACAAGGTGCGGGAGTTCATCTCCTCACCGGGAGCGAGGTCATGGCGCATATCTGCCGCCTCGCCGACGTCGATGTCATCACGGCCTATCCCATTCGGCCGTATGACACCGTGATGCAGTATGTTTCCAAGTTCATCGCCGAGGGCGATTTCGACGCCGACTATATTCCGGCGGAAAGCGAACACGGCCAGTTCGAGATCGTCAAACACGCCTCGGCCTGCGGAGCGCGGGTGTTCACGGGCTCGAGCGGCGTGGGCTGGCTCTATGCGATGGAGCCGCTCGCCGTTACGGCCGGCCTGAGACTGCCCATGGTGGCCCTTGTCGGCTGCCGCGCACTCGATGACCCCGGCGCATTCGGCACCGAACACAACGACGCCATGCTCGTCCGTGATCTGGGCTGGATGATCAATTTCCCGGACACGGCGCAGGAAGTCATCGAACTCGGTCTTCTGGCGTATCGCGTTGCCGAGGACCCGAGAGTCTATCTGCCGTGCGCCATCGCGATGGACGGCGCGTTCCTGACGCACAGCCAGGCGACGGTGCGGCTGCCGGGCCAGGATGAAGTCAACGCGTTCCTGCCTCCCTACGACAGGGGAGACCTGCTGCTTCATCCGGACAACCCCATCACCATCGCGCCACAAGCCAACGAAGACTGGCTCATGGAAGTGAGACGCCAAAGCAGCGAGGCGGCGAAAAACTCCTACACCGTGCTCAAGGAAGCCCACGCAGATTTCAGTAAAATTTTCGGTACAAACACGAACCCCTTCCTCGATGAGTATATGACCGAGGATGCCGACGTCGTGCTGTGCGGCGTAGGAACACTGAGTCTGCCAGTGAAAGTCGCCATTCGTGAAATGCGCAAGGAAGGCAAGAAAGTCGGTATGGTTCGCCTGAAATGGTTCCGCCCCTTCCCGACGGAAGAGTTGCGCGAATCGCTCTCGCGCTTCAAGGCGGTGGGCGTCATCGACCGGGACTATTCCTTTGGTTCACCCTATCACGGTGGTATCGTGTATAATGAAATTAAAGCTGCCATGTACGGGGCGGACAAGGTGCCTCACATGAAAGGGTTTGTTTGCGGCCTGGGTGGCCGTGAAGTGCTGCTCGAAGACGTCAAACAGATGGCCGACAAGGTCATTTCCATGGGTCAGAACGATGCGGTCGACAACGAAGTCGACTGGATCGGAGTGAGGGGATAATCATGGCGGAAACTTCTGAATACAACATCGGGACACAGGAACTTCCCTTGATGGGGAAGGTGAACGCCATTCCCGAGAAAGCGGTGGAAGAGTATTTCACCAGCGGGCACAGAACGTGCCAGGGTTGTGAGAGCGCGCTCATCATGCGTCTCATGGCCAAGGCGGCAGGCCCTCGCTCCATCATTCTCGGCAGCACGGGCTGCATGTACGTGGCGAACACCACCTACTACAGCACCCCTTGGGTGGTGCCGTGGATGCACACACAGCTGGGTTCTTCCGGTTCGGCCGCCACGGGAACGGCGGCGGCGCTTCGCGCGCTGATGCGCAAGGGCAAGATGAAGGAAGAGCCGATCAACGTCATCGCCTTCTGCGGAGACGGCGGCGGCATCGACATGGGCGTCTCGTCCATATCGGCGGCGCTCATGCACGCGAAGTACAACCTGGCGATCATCTGCTACGACAACGAGTCGTACGCGAACACCGACATCCAGATTTCGGGCGCGTCTCCCTGGGGCGCGAACACGACGTTCACGCCTCCTGGCAAGAAATTCCGCATCATGCACGATTGCTGGAAGAAGAACATCGCCGCGATGTACGCCGTGGGCCACACGCGCTGCAACTACGTGGCCACGGCGGACGCTTCCTACCCGGCGGATTTGATCGACAAGGTCCGCAAGGCGCTTGCCGTGAAGGGGCCTGCGTTCGTGCACACGCTGGACCCGTGCCCGAAGGGCTGGGACTACGATCCGTTCTACTCCCACAAGCTCGGCGAGCTGGCCGTGGAAACGGGTCTCTTCCCGCTATGGGAGATGACGGATGGAGCCCTGACCTACACGGGCATTTCCGCCCGTCAGGTGTACGGCAAGCGTTCCCGCAAGCCCGTGCGCGAATATCTGGAGACACAGGGCCGCTTCCACCACTTCGTAGAGGAAGACTACGAGTACTTCCAGAGCGAAGTGGACAAGATGTGGGACGACTGGATGGTGCCCGGCGTGATCCCCTTCAAGGTGAACGACCCGAGCAAGAAGTAGGGATTCGGGGAGCAGAGAATCAGCAAGTTCATGGCGGGGCCTTTCGGGGCCCCGCTCTTTTTCGCTCATGCCTGAGCGTATGAATCCAAAGAGACGAAGATGAATGAAGTGACGGAAACAAAAAGAGGGAAGGACGAAGCCGCGATGGTGTACGTGCCCGCCGGGGCCTTCCTGATGGGTTCCGAGACCGGAAACGCGGATGAGCGCCCCCAGCGCGAGGTCACGCTCGATGCTTTCTGGATCGACAAATACTGCGTGACGAACGCGCAATACCGCGCCTTCCTGGAGGAGACCGAGGCGTTTCCCCCGCCTCCCTCATTCGCGAGGGATGATTTCGTGGGGCCGGAGCAGCCCATCGTCAGCATCAGCTGGGAGGAGGCGAACGCCTACGCCAAGTGGGTGGGCAAGCGCCTGCCGACCGAGGCGGAATGGGAAAAGGCTGCCCGCGGGACGGATGGCCGGAAGTATCCATGGGGGGAGGAGGAGCCCTCTCACGCGCGAGCCGTCTATGCGAGCACGGAGATGGATATTAGCCGCCCCAGCAATGTGAGCGATTTCGATGAAAGCGCATCCCCTTACAATTGCGTGCAGATGGCCGGAAACGTTTTCGAGTGGGTGGCGGACTGGTTTGACGGGTTCTATTACCAGACGGGTCCGGCGGAGAATCCGAAAGGACTCGAAAAGCCTACGTTCGAGGTGGCAATGGCGAAGGTGCCCGTGTTCGCCGTGCCGGGCGGGGGAAACCTGAGCCTGGGCGAAGTGAAACGCGGGGAGCGCTACGAAATCCTGCTGCGAGACGAGGACAGCTACAAGATTCGCTTCGGGAACACCGAGGGCTGGCTCCCGCGAAGGGCAGGTTACGCCTGGACGGCGAAAGTTGCGCGGGGCTGCGGCTGGGATTACATAGAAGACAGTTTGCGGTGCTCGGCGAGAGAAGGTTTCGAGCCCTGGTACAAGAATTTCAACATCGGTTTCCGGTGCGCGGTTGACTCCTGATAATCCATTTCCGTTTCGACAACCAAGGCAACGCTCCGATTTCGCGAATCACTCCGGCGTCCCGAGGGGTTGTTACAAAAGCCGGAATATAACCTCTACAAACATCTCTCGTTTTAAATCCACTCCCCCTCAAGGGGGTTGTTGAAAAAGTCTAATGCGAGAGAGTTTCGTTTGTTGTAGGGACAGGTCGCGACCTGTCCCTACAGTTAGCGGCGTTCTCTTCTCGTGACCCACGACGAATCAGGTTGTGTTCGTCATTCCGGCGTTATTACTGCTCCTGTTGTAGGTCGGACATATATGTCCGACATATTATGCGACCCGCATGATAAAGGCGAAAAGGCAGGGCCGCATATTATGCGACCCCTACACACAAATTGACATCCTGACCAACGAGGGGCGTGTCGCAGCCCGATAGGAGGACAGGCACGGAGGCCTCGGACAGGCGCAGGGGCCTGTCCGCTACAAAACCATCGCACCCACCCGCGCCGCTCGGAATTCCTCTCAGCAGCCGTTTGAACCTCCATACCGCACGGAGCCGAAACAGGCTCTTCCAACAACCCCCAGACGAACGATTCGATCAGGATGAGGTACCTGCCCGGGAAACCCTGAATTTGAAGATCATCGGCACGAGCGGCAGGACGAACAAGACGACGGAAACCATCATCAAAGCCGCGGCGATGGGATGGCCTGCGAAGTCGAAGAAGATTCCGGGGCTCCCGTGGCTCATGATCATGCTCTGGCGGAAGGTGCGCTCCGTGAGACCTCCGAGGACCAGCGCCAGCACCATCGGGGCGAGGGGATAATCGAGTTTGCGGAATATGTAGCCGACCGCGCCGAATATGAACATCAGATATACGTCGAACATATCCTGCGTGGGCGAGAATCCGCCCACCGCGCAGACGACGAGGATGATCGGGGCGAGAATCGTCATGGGCATCCGGAGCATCCAGATGAAGAGGGGAACGGCGAAAATGGCGACGATGACCGCCATCGTGTTCGCGATGTAGAGGCTGCCCGTGAGGCCCCAGACGAACTCCGCGTTTTCGACGAACAGACGGGGACCCGGCACGAGTCCCCACACGAACAAGGCGCCGAGCATTACCGCCGTGGTCGGGGAACCGGGAATGCCCAGCGTCAGCATGGGGAGCATGGAGCCCGTGCTCGCCGCGTTGTTGGCGCACTCGGGCGCGGCGACTCCCTCGATCGTGCCTTTGCCGAATTCCTCCGGTTTTTTCGCAAACCGCTTCGCGATGCTGTAGCTCATGAAACTCGCGGGCGTGGCGCCCGCGGCGGGGAGCATGCCGACAAAAAATCCCAGGAAAGAACCTCGCAAAATGGTGGGGGTGTATTGCGTGAGGTTCTTGAGTGTCGAGAAGATTTCTTTGATGCCGAGTTTCGCCTGGTATCTCTCTTTCGTCTTGAACCCTTCTTCGAGGGTATAGAAAATTTCCCCGACGCCGTAGATGCCGATGGCCAACACCAGGAAATTGATGCCGTGATAGAAGCCCGTGATGCCCCCGAATATCAGGCGCGGCGAGCCGCTCACGATATCGGTGCCCACGGTGGACATGAGTAGACCGATCATGGTGGCGATAATGGTTTTGAGGGGGCTTTCCCCGCCCAGTCCCGCGAAGGTGGCGTACGCCAGCAGCACGACGGCGAACTCCTCGGGCGGGCCGAAGCGCAAGGCGAACTCGGCCAGGGGCGGGGCGAAGAAGGTAAACAGGACGATGGATATCGTCCCGCCGATGAAACTGGCCACCGCGGCCGTCACAAGGGCATCGGCGGCTTTCCCCCTTCTCGCCAGCGGATAGCCATCGAAAGTGGTCGCGACGGCCGTGGACGCGCCCGGAATGTTCAAGGTGATCGAACTGATGGCGCCGCCGTACATGGCGCCGTAGTAGATGGCGGCCAGGAAGATGATGGCGCTCGTGGGCGGAACGGCGAACGTGATGGGCAGGAGGATGGCGACGCCGTTCACCGAACCCAGCCCGGGCATCGCGCCGATGGCGACGCCCAGGACGACGCCGAACAGCGCCATCAAGAGATTTTGCGGCGAGAGCGCAATGCCCAGCCCGTAGAATAGATTACCTAGAATTTCCAATGTATTCGGCCCTTAGGACGAAACTTGCCCCCACGACTACAGCAATTTCCCTGAATTATGGGCAAAGTAAACGGTGAATAATCAGTTCCAGTAAAACAGAAACTCCGCATACCCCTTCGGCAAAGGGATAATCAGGAATTTCTCGAAAATGTAATACACCACGACCGGGACGCCTACCGATACGCCGACGCTCGTTCTGAGATTGTGCCCCCCGACCAGGAACAAACAATAAAAGATGAAAAGAGCCGCCGAGAAATACACCGAGATAATGCCGATCAAGAGAATCATGATCATGCCGGGCAGGCCGACCCGCAAGAGATCGCCCAAGCCCTCCCGGCTCATGAAGACCCCTGCATCACTGGCAGATGATTTATCCCGACGAGCGGAAACCAGCGACTGAATCAATACCATCAGCGACACGACGGCGATTCCCAAAGAGAGCCAGAAGGGGAGGAATCCCCCTCCTGGCCCTTCTTTCGGTAGAATGCCGACGGGTAGTTCCGTAGATTTCCAGGCGACGCCGAGGCTGACGAGAATCAGCCCGATGGCGACAATCCTATCCGCCCGCTGCATCTAAATTCTTCTCCAGGCTAATTCTTCAGCAAACCCATACCCATAAGCAGCTTCTTGTGCTTGTCGTCCTCGGAGGCGAAGAACTTGCCCAGCGGGGCGCCAGTCAGACAAGCGCGATTCAGCGCCTTCTTTTGCGTATAGGTTTTCCATTCCCCGGAAGCGCACAACTTGGCGAATAAATCGCTATACCATTTCAGGGCATCCTTGGGGATGCCGCCGGGCGCGGTGATGCTGCGCTGCATGAAATACACGAGTTGCGGCTGGCCCATTTCCTTGAAAGTGGGGACCTCCTTGAAAGCGGGGATCCGCTCAGGCGTCAACGCGGCAATCGGCCGCATTTTGCCGGGGTAGTGCGGCAGACCCTCGGAGGGGTTGTTCACCGTCGAGTCGACGTGGCCGCCGGCCAAGTTTTTCGCCACGGTGCCGCCGCCCCGGAAGGGCACGTAAGTGATCATGCCTTTCAGGCCGTAGGCCTGCATGAGCATATTGGTGACGAGCTGGTCTTCCTGCATTTTGCCCGTGCCGCCCATGGTCCACTTGCCCTTTTTGGCTTTCACGGCCTTCACGAAATCATCCATGTTCTTGATGCCCGATTTCGTGTTGACCCAAAGGAGGAACGTGTCCATGGCCAGGCGGTAGACCGGTGTGAGTTTCGTGTAGTTCACCGGCAGCTTCCGCAGGGCGGGCGTGGTGAAGAAGCTGTTGAGCGTCACGAGAATGACGTGGGGATTTCCTTTTTTCGAGAGCAGGTAGAGCATCGCCTCGGCGCCCGAGCCGCCTTTCTTGTTGATCGGCACCAGGGGCTGCGGCGACCATTTGTTCTGGGTGACGATTTTCTGCATGAGGCGGGCGATGCGGTCCGCGCCGCCTCCTTTACCCGCCATGATGACAAACTCGATCGGCCGCGTCGGCTTCCATGCAGCAAGGGCCTGTGTGGTCCCCAGCGCAACGACGATGAACAAAGTCAGCGCGAGGGTGAGGAACGGAATAGCGCATCTTGATGCTTTCAGCGATTTCATCATATTCCCTCCTTTTTGTGCTGCGGAATGTTGCGCCTGTTACTGCGAAAACGATTCCATCATCAGTTGATGACTGAAAAGAACGATTTCACCACTCTTGCCAACGGCGGAACTTCTGGAAAAGCAATCATTCATTACGGCTGAGAATCCATGAATATTACCACGAAGCAACGCGCTTCTCAATAATACGATTTTCGCCCATGGGCGGGAAATTGGAGGAAATTGCATTATTCGCGCCGTATGAAGCGGAAAATGGACAGCCATCAGGTTTCCTCGATATCTTCTCTCGACTCGAAATCCCGGACGGCGCGGCGGATGTAGGGAGGCACGCGGACGGGCTTCTGCGTTTCCTTGTCGATGATCACGTATGCCGTCTGCGACCTGGCGACGAAGCGTTCCGACTCGGCCTC
>LXNJ01000061.1_pt1 | contig 72155 bp, 79 predicted proteins | sample 809081 | NCBI WGS metagenome assembly LXNJ01 (sample SAMN04870510, study PRJNA318959) | sponge metagenome | biome: sponge; feature: marine sponge reef; material: water | host: Petrosia ficiformis | place: Greece: Milos, Mediterranean Sea | collected 2013-05-29 | depth 5-7 m
TCACCCCCGCCCGCCCGCGCCACGACGATCTCATCGCCGAGGTCCGCGAGGCGGGGGCGCGCATCCGCCTCATCCCCGACGGCGACGTGGCGGGCGCACTCAGCACGGCCTGGCCGGAGTCGGGCGCGGACGTCCTGTTCGGCATCGGCGGGACGCCCGAGGGCGTCATCTCCGCGGCGGCACTCAAGTGCATGGGTGGCGACATGCAGGGCAAGCTCTGGCCCCGCGACGACGCCGAGCGCGCGGCCGCCGTGGCCGACGGCTACGACCTTGACGCCGTCCTGGGCATCGACGACCTGGTCGCCGGCGACAACTGCTTCTTCGCCGCCACCGGTGTTACCAACGGCGACCTGCTGCGGGGCGTCGACTTCCACGCTTGGGGCATCTCCACGCAGTCGCTGGTGATGCGCTCACGCTCGGGCACGGTGCGCCTCATCAACACCCGCCACCGCCCCACCGGCAAGGACTACTAGGCCTCAGCCGGAGCGCCGGCGGGGATGTCCCCGGAGGCTCCCAGCGGCGGTTGACGGCTTCGGCCGGTTCCCGGGTTCGAGCCTCATCTCCCAACTGTCCGCCGACCGAGCACCCAGGGGCGGCAGGCCGCGCGTGGTGACCAACCACCCACCCGGCCGCCGGGAACCCACACCGGCCGGCGAGCGTCTGAAAGGGTGAAGGCGCCGGACCGACCGGCCCGGCAGACGCAGAGGACGGGAAGGTTCGATCGATGAGCGCCAAGTCCAGGTCAACGATGCAGGCGGCCATCGGGATGGCGCTGATCCTGCTGATCGCGGCGAGCTGCGCCGGAGAATCGGCCGAACCGGAGCAGCTCGGGACGACGGCACCCTCCGCCGTGGCCACCACCGAGGCGGGGGCGCCGACCACACCCGCTACGGACCAGATCGACCCCTCCGCAACCGATGCTCCCACACCACCTTCGGCGGAGCAGACCGGGACGGCCGAGGGGGCGAAGCCCGAGGGGGCGACACAGGAACCCATCGACCCCGCCCCACCGCAACCCCCGCCAGAAACGCCCGACGCCCTGCTCCGCGGCAGCGTCACCTACCGCGAGCGCATCGCCCTCACGCCCGGCGCCACGCTCACCGTGCAGATCAGGGACACCTCCCTCATGGACGTCGCTTCCGAACTCATCGCCGAGCAGGTCATCACCGACCCGGGCCAGGTGCCGATCCGCTTCGGGGTCCCCTACGCCTCGGCGAGCATCGACTCCCGCAACACCTACTCGGTCTCGGCCCGGATCACCGAGGCCGACGGCCGCCTGGCGTTCATCAACGACACCGCCTACGACGTCATCACCCAGGGCAACCCCAGGGGCGTGGACATGATGCTGGTGATGGTCCAGCCCCCGCCGGAGCTGGTCGAGGGCACCTGGAGCGCCGAGGACGCCCGCCCGGTGGAGGCCCCCGTGACGGTCACGGGCGCCGAGGTGCTCTGGGAGGCGCCGGGGGCCTTCGTGCGCGTCACCTTCGTCATCTCGGAACAGGACGGCTGCTACCGCCGGGGCCGCGAGGAGGCCACCATCGACGGCACCACCATCAACGTGACAGTCACCGCCTGGGTACCAGCGCCAACCCCCTGGGCAATCGACTGCTCCAACGAGACCCTCGAGCTCGACGCCATCGCCCACGTAGACGCCCCACTCACCACCGGCCAGAACTACACCGTCATCGTCAATGGCCAAGAGGCGCTCACGTTCACAGCGCGCTAGCGGCTTGGCCGCCGTGGCGATACGGGAGAAGTAGTCTCCGCGTGCTGTGCAGAGGTCGCGGAGAAGAGCCGACTCCACGCCGAGCGCCGGGGGACACCGATGACCGAGGAAACGTCCGGCTGGTTGACCGAGCGCTACCTGCGCCTGCCCGACGGTTCGTTCCCGCATCTCGGCGTCCGCGACGGAGACGTCGCCGCCGTGGCACTGCTGTCGGGCAGTCCGGAGCGGGTGGAGTTGATGGCGGGCATGCTCGACAGCGCCGAACGGGTCAGCGATCGCCGCGGCTACACGGTGTTCACCGGCTCCCACGATGGCGCCCTCCTGACCGTCGCCACCAGCGGCGTCGGATCGCCGTCGCTGGCGATCGCCGTCGAGGAACTGGCCGCCTGCGGCACGTCGTGCTTCATCCGGGTGGGCAGTTGCGCTGCACTGTCGCCGCGCCTGCCTGTCGGGGCGATCGCCGTGGCAACCGGCGCGGTGAGCGACGAGGGCACCAGCCGCAACTATGCGCCGGAGAACTTCCCGCCCGTCGCCTCGCATCGGGTGACTGCCGCTCTGGTGGCCGCCGCCGCCCGCCACGGCACGCCCGTGGAGGTCGGCCTGACCCGCTCGACCGACAGCTTCTACGAGGGGGAGCGCACCGTCGAGGTGATCCGGCGCTGGAAGGATCTGGGCGTGCTCGCCTTCGAGATGGAGTCGTCGTGCCTGTTCACCGTGGCCGCGGCGCTGGGCTGCGAAGCAGGGTCGGTGCTGTGCGCCGGAACGAACCTGCTCACCGGTGAGGCCACCTACCAGGGCGACCGGCTCGAGGAATACGCCGCGGGCCAGCAGGCGATGTTGGAATTCGCCCTGGCTGCAGCCGCCGACCTCGCCCGGCGCTAGACCGAGCTCCCACCTCAGCCGCAAGCCGCTCTCCTGCGGCCGCGCTCGAGGCTCAAACATCTGCTTGACCGTATGACTTGATGTATGGCAGAATCGCCCTGTGCGTGGGGGGATTCGTCGAGGGGGAACCTGGCGACGTGCCGAGCCTGCGTCACCGATCCAGGTAAGCGATTCCAGCAGGGTGCCGCTGGCAACCCAGATCGCCCGGCAGTTCACGTGGCAGGTGGCGTCGGGACGGATCGCCCCCGGTAGCCACCTCCCGGTGATCGCTGAGTTGGCCGACGAACTCGAGGTCAGCGTCCACACGGTCCGCGCCGCCTACCGGCAACTCGCCGACGACGGAATCGTGGCAATCAGCCGCGGCTCGCGCACCCGCGTGCTGGGTTACGACAGGAGCCGGGCCTCGGTCCGCAACGACGTCCACCCCAGCTACAGCATCGGGGTGATGGTGCCCGCCTTCACCGACTACTACGCCGACTTTCTCCAAGCCCTGAGCCTCGAAGCCGGGGTCCAGGGATGGCTCCCGATCATCTGCCAGACACAGCATTACGACTCGCAGGTCACCTCACGTCATCTGGACCAGCTGTTCAGCCGCAACGTGGACGGCGTGATCCTGATCCACTTCACCGCGGCCGGAGACGAAGCAGTCGTGGACGTCGTTGAACGCTCGTCCGCCCTGCGACAATTCGTGTTCGTCGACAGCGCCGAAGTCGGCACGGGATCGCACATCGTGGCCGACCGCACGACCGACGGGTACGAGGCCACGATGCATCTCGCCGAGCACGGCCACAGCCGGATCGCCTACATCGCCCCACCGGCCGACTCGGCCTCGAACCTCCTCAGTCACGGCTACTTCGGGGCCTTGGCCGCCGCCAACCTCGCATCCGATGACCGACTCGTCGCCCCCGTGTCGGACTTCTCACTTGAGGCAGGGGCGAAAGCGGCAACGCAACTGTTGCTCGGGGAAGACCCTCCCACCGCCATCTTCTGCGCCGGAGACATCCTGGCTCTCGGCGCCATCTCCGCGCTCCACGAGCGCCAGCTGCGGGTCCCTCAGGACGTCGCCGTGATGGGCTACGGAGAGATTCCGTTCGCTCGCCTGGCGGCCCCGTCGCTGTCGACGGTCCGCTTGCCGGCGGACAGGCTCGGCCACGAGGCGATTCGCACGCTGCACCAGGCGATTCACGACGGAGAACCCCAGCCACCGGTGACCGTTGCGACCGCGCTCGTCACCCGAGAGTCCTGCAGCTGCGCGACTCACTCGGAGAGATGATCCGAGACGATCTCGACGAACAGTTCGAGGAACGAAAGGGGAACCAAATGAGACGTGCAAAGCACTGGAGTACCGCACTGGCGCTGCTTCTGACAGCAGCTCTCGTGGCGGCGGCCTGCGCTGGGGACGACGAGGAGACCTCGGCCCCGCAGCCGCCACCGCCCGCGCCGGCGGCCGAGCCGGCTGCTGACCCACCGGCGCCAGCCCCGGAGCCGGCGGCTGAGCCGCCCCCGCCGCCCGAACCGGCACCCGAACCGCCGCCACCGCCGGAGCCGGCACCCGAACCGCCGCCACCGCCCGAACCGGTCTCGGTGTCGCTGCGGCTCCCCTGGTTCCCGAACGTCCAGTTCACGGGATCGTTCGTCGCCCAGGCGAAGGGATTCTTCGCCGACGAGGGCTTGGACGTGACGATCAATCCGGGTGGATTCGACGTGAACAGCATCACCCTCGTGGCGGCCGGCTCGGATACGTTCGGGCTCCACGACACCAATTCGCTGCTGTTCGCGGCCGCCGAGGACATCCCCCTCATCACCGTCGCCACGTACTTCCACAAGCACCCGGGGGGTGTCATGGCGCTCGCCGACTCCGGCATCGAGACCCTCGAGGACTTCGTGGGCCGGAGGATCGGCTTCGCAGAAGGCGGGCCGTGGCAACTCACCCAGGCCATGCTTGCGAAGAACGGCATCGACGTGAACGACGTCGAGCAGGTCACGGTCGGTTTCGACCTGAGTGCCATCCTGAATGGAGACATCGACCTGCAGACGGTTTTCTTCACCAACCAGCCGGTCCTCGCCGAAGGTGAGGGCTACGAGGTCAACGTGTTCGTCCCCTACGACTACGGGATCGAGACCTCGGCGAACGCGCTGTTCACCACCAAGGACTACTTCGAGGACAACCCCGAGGTGGCGTGCGCGATGGTTCGTGCCATCTCCCGCGGCTGGGAGTACGCCTTCGAGAACCCCGAGGAGGCGCTGGACATTGTCATTGCGGTCGACCCGGAGAATCTCGACCGGGACAAGGAACGCCGCAGCCTCGAAATCACGAAGACTGTCGTGCTGACGCCCGACGCCGTCGCCGACGGCATCGGCTCGATGAAGCACAGCCGCTGGGAGACCGTCGACGAGGTGCTTCGCGCCTACGGCGGCCTGGAGACCGAGGTGGATCTCAACTCGGTCTACTCCGACGCGTGCTACTCGTGAGTGGCATGATGCGATTCCCGCTGTAGAGCGGCCGTCGCGAACAGAGCCGCCCGCTGACGGAGGAGCGCGTTGGCAATCTTCGACAAGGGCACGACCACCCGGGACATACTCCAGTACCACCTGAGGGTCCGGCCCGGGGATGTCGCCGATTACGTGCTCCTCCCCGGCGACCCGGGGCGGGTGGCGCTGATCGCGGAGCATCTCGACGACCCGAGAGAGGTCGCCGACCACCGCGAGTACCGCACCGTCACCGGGTCGTACAAGGGCATTCCCGTCAGTGCCACCTCCACGGGCATCGGCTGCCCGTCAGCCGCCATCGCCGTCGAGGAACTCTGCAACGTGGGTGTCTCGCACTTCATCCGCGTCGGCAGCAGCGCCGCCTTCGTCGAAGGGATCCACAAGGGCGACATCTTGATCAACACCGCCTCGATGCGCTGTGACGGCGCCAGCGCCATGTACGTGGACGACGGCTTCCCGGCCGTCGCCGATCACTTCCTCGTGCGGGCCCTGATCGACGCGGCGTCCGATCTGGCCGGGGGCCGGGGGTTCGCCACGCACATCGGTATCAACGTGTCGAGTGACGCCTTCTACGCCGAGACCCCCGAATGGGTCGAGCGGATGATCAAACAGAGGATCATGAACGTCGAGATGGAGTCGTCGGCGATCTTCACGATCGCGCACCTGCGCCAGGTCGCCGCCGCCATGGTGTGTGCGGTGTCCTACAACTTCACCGCGCCGGCCGAGATCGATTACGAAGGTGTCAACGAGCCGCTCGTGGCCGGCTGGCACAACGCCATTGACGTGGCGCTGGAAGGGATACGGCGGTACGAGGCGACGAAGAGAACCGCGTGAACGAGGCAGGCCCTCCCGGGGGTGAAGGTCCCGAAGGGATCCTCGTCGACGGCATCACCATGCGGTTCGGCGGCGCCGAGCCGATCACCGCGCTGTCCGACGTCAACTTCGACATCGACGACGGCGAGTTCGTGGCCATCGTCGGCCCCTCGGGGTGCGGCAAGTCGACGCTGCTGCGGATCATCGCCGGCCTGCAGGAACCGACGGCCGGCTCGGTGACGGTGCGCGGGAAGACGCCGGCCGAAGCCCGCCGCGACGTGGAGTTCGGCTTCGTCTTCCAGAGTCCGGTGCTGTTCTCGTGGCTGCGGGTCCTGGGCAACGTGCTGCTGCCGGACCGGATCCTCGGGAAGCGCAACCCGCTCGCCGCCGCGGATGCCACCCAACACGCGAGAGGCTTGCTCAGGGACGTGGGCCTGGAGGGGTTCGAGGAGTACTACCCCGAGCAGATCTCCGGCGGGATGCAGCAGCGCGTGGCGCTGGCCCGGGCGCTCAGCTACGGCCCGTCCACCCTGCTGATGGACGAGCCGTTCGGCGCGCTGGACGAGTTCACCCGGGACAACCTCAACCTCCAGCTCCTCGAGGTGTGGCGGCAGACCCGCTCGACGGTGCTGTTCGTGACGCACAGCCTGCAGGAGGCCATCTTCCTGTCGGACCGGGTGGTCGTGCTGAGTGCCCGCCCCGGCAGCGTGATCAGGATCGCCGAGGTGCCATTCGGCCGGCCACGGGAACTCGGCATCCGCTACCGGCCCGACTTCGCCGCACTGAACGGCGAGCTTCGGGAACTGCTGCAGCTCGACCCGGGTGCTGCCGGCGACGGGGAGGTCGAGCCGTCATGACCGAGCCCGGGGCAGGCCCGCGTCGCCGGTCGATCTGGCGGACGTACGTGCCCGCGATCCTGCTGTTCCTCGCCGCTCTCGGGGTCTGGGAACTCTGGGTCGTGGCACGCGACGTCCCGACGTACCTCCTGCCCAGAGTGTCGGAGATCGGCGTCGAGTTGGGTGAGCAGGGATGGTCGCTCTTCCGCCACCTGCGCTGGACGATGCTCGAGGCCGCCCTGGGGTTCCTGGTGGGGAGCAGCGCGGCATTCCTGGCTGCGGTCATCTTCGTTCACGTGCGTGCGGTCGAGGGCGCTCTGTTCCCGTGGGCGATCGTGCTGCAGACGATCCCGATCGTGGCCATCGCCCCGCTGCTGACCATCTGGTTCGGTTTCACGCTCGTCCCGAAGGTGGCGATCGCGGCGATCATCTGCTTCTTCCCGGTGCTGGTGAACACGGCTCGGGGGTTGAGGTCCATCAGCGCGCAGGCTCTGGAGTTGATGAGCGTCCTGTCCGCCCGGAAGACGTCCGTTTTCTGGTTCCTGCGGCTTCCGAGTTCGCTGCCGTACATCTTCGCCGGCCTCCGCATCGCCTCGACGCTGGCGGTCATCGGCGCCATCGTGGCCGAGTTCACCGGGTCGGACCGCGGGATCGGGTTCGTGATCATCCAGGCCAGCTACCGCCTCGACACCAAGCGCCTCTTCGCCGGCCTGGTGCTCTCGTCGGCCGGCGGGATCGTGTTCTTCAACCTCATCGGTCTCCTCGAGAGGATGACCGTCCGCTGGCCGGGAGCACGCCTGCCGGAGTCCTGACACCGGCCTCGGGCGGGCTCCTAGGATCTGTGCCGATGCTGCACGCACGCCGGTTCATGTGGGTCCGGCGCCCACGTGATCCAGCGCCGGAGCCTGGCCCCGGCCGTTTCTCACCGAGGTTCGAACTCCCCAGCGGTGACCCCACGAGCAGGCGGGCCGCCAACCTCGCCCCGAGCCTCATCCGCGACATCGCCGAGTCCGCCCTCGGCCGGCCCGGCGTGATTCCGCTGTGGTTCGGCGAGGGCTGCTGGCCCAGCCCGGACGTCGCCGTCGAGGCCGCCCGGCGGGCGCTGGCGGACGGGGATCACTTCTACCAGCCCAACAGCGGCAAGCCGGAGCTGCGGGAGGAGATCAGCGCCTACCACCGGCGCATCTACGGCGTCGAACTCGACCCCCGCCGCATCACGGTCACGGCCTCGGGCATGCAGGCCCTGGCGCTGGTCGCCCAACTGCTCGTCGACCCCGGCGATCGCGCCGTGATGCTCGGCCCGAGTTGGCCGAACATCCGCGAGACGCTGCGCATCAGCGGCGCCTTCGTGATCGAGCACGCCCTCCGCCCCACCGGCGGCCGCTGGTCGCTCGACGTCGAGCGACTCATCGACAAGATCGGCGACAACACCCGGCTGGTCTTCCTGAACAGCCCCGGCAACCCCACGGGCTGGACGATCAGTTCCCCGGACCTGGACGCGGTCATCGAACACTGCCGGCACCACCGGATCTGGCTCGTGGCCGACGACGCCTACTCGCGGCTCTGTTACGGCCACCCATATGCCCCCAGCGCCCTGACGCGCATCGAACCCGACGACCGGGTCATCTCGGTCAACACCTTCTCCAAGACCTGGTCCATGACCGGGTGGCGCCTCGGCTGGATCGTGGCGCCGGCGCATGTCGAAGCCGCCCTGGCGATGCTCACCGAGTTCAACATCGCCGGGGCCCCGGGATTCGTGCAGGAAGCCGGCATCGCCGCGCTCCGGCACGGCGAGCCCGACGTCGAGCTGCTGCAGCAGCGCCTCGGCTCGCTGCGTCCACTCGTGGGCCGGCACCTCGACGGTGTCCCCGGCGTCCGCTACTTCGAGCCCGAGGGGGCCTTCTACAGCTTCTTCGGGGTCGAGGGCATGACCGACAGCGTCACCACCGCCAAGCACGTCCTGGCCACCTGCGGTGTCGGACTGGCCCCCGGGCTGGCGTTCGGCTCCAACGGCGAGGGCCACCTGCGCCTCTGCTTCGCCCAACCCGCCGAGACCCTCACGACCGCCCTCGAACGCCTCGCCGACTACTTCTCGGGCTCCGCTTCCTGAGACGGAGGGCCCGCCGCCGAGCCGGAGGCGGAGAGGCGCCGGGCCGAGCCGCCGAAGTCGTCGGGATGGTCGATGCCGCTAGCTGTCTTCCTGGCGGCGCCGGCGGAGCCACCGCACCAGCAGGAACGCGAGCAAGGCGAACACCAGGAACTGCACGGCTCCAGTGTGCCACGCGTTGCGGCGTTCTCCGGTGGCGCGCCGGGCGCCTCGTCCGCTGCGCTAGGTTGCGGCCCGTGGGCATGGGCGACATCGACCTGGGACCGATCGGAGTCTGGACGGGTGCGCTGGACCAGGTGCCGTCCGCACAGGCGGCCGAACTCGCCGCCGAGATCGAGGAGCTGGGCTACGGGGCGATCTGGATCCCCGAGGCGGTCGGGCGGGACCCGTTCGTGATGGCCACGCTGCTGCTGGCGGGCACCTCGTCGCTCCCCGTCGCCACCGGCATCGCCAACATCTACGCCCGAGACCCCATGACCATGGCCAACGCCCAGCGAACCGTGGCCGAGGCCTTCGAGGGTCGCTTCCTGCTGGGGCTCGGCGTCAGCCATCAGCACTTGGTGGAGGGCCTGCGCAAACACGACTACTCGCGCCCACTCAGCCACATGCGCCAGTACCTGGAGCGCATGCACGAGACGATTTTCTTCGCCCACGGGCCCCAGGAGCTGCCCGAGATGGTGCTGGCCGCCCTCGGACCCCGGATGCTGCAGCTGTCGGCGACGGCGACCGCCGGCGCGCACCCCTACTTCGTGCCGCCCGAACACACCGCCTTCGCCCGGGAGACCATGGGGCCCGCCGCTGCGCTGTACCCCGAGCAGATGGTCATCCTCGACACCGACGCCCAGGTGGCCCGTGAACTGGCGCGCCAGAACATGGCCATCTACCTGGGGCTGCCCAACTACACAAACAACCTGCTACGCCTCGGCTTCGAGCAGGCCGACATCGACGGCGGGCTCGGCGGCGGGCCCTCGGACCGCCTGGTGGACGCCATCGTCGTCTGGGGCACGCCCGAGCAGATCACCGCCCGGGTCCAACAACACCTCGACGCCGGCGCCGACCACGTCGGCGTGCAGGTCCTCGCGGAGGATCCCGACACCACGGCCGAAGGCTGGAGGATCCTGGCCCCCGCCCTGCTGGCCTGACGCACCGCCGCAGCCGCCGGTGGAGGCTGCCGGCGAGCCACCATCACGGCTCCACGGCTCGACTGGACTTCTGGCGGGCACAGGTGCCGGGACGAGATCGACCTCGGCCCTCGCTATGTCGCGGTCACGCCACGTGCTTCGTGTTCCTGCCGATGAGCCGGACCGCCGTCCGCCGGGGCAGGAGGCGACCCAGGAGAACAGCGGTCAACCGGTTGACTGCCCCCGGCACCAGGCGCGGTCCGCGGCCGAGCCCGTCGAGTGTCCGGCGCGCCGCCTCCTCGGGCGACAGCATGCCGGGCACGTCACGGTTGAACGACTTGATGTAGCCCGGCGTGCGCATCGCTCCGGCGCAGCAGGCGACGACTTCGACGCCGTGGGATCGCAGTTCATACCAGAGACCCTCGGCCAGAATCATGTTGAACGCCTTGCTGGCCGCGTAGACGGAGATGTAGGGCGTCCCCTGCAGGCCTGAGAGCGACGACATCAGCACCACGGCTCCCCTGCCTCTGCTGCACATGGCCGGTACGAGGGTCCGCAGCACCCGCAGCGGCCCGCGCACGTTGACGTCCACTACCCGTTCGATTTCCTCCTCGGGAGCTTCGGTGAAGGGGCCCACCGCCGTGTACGCCGCGTTGTAGATGATGATCCCGAGCTCCAGCTCGGCGACGGCGTCTGCCAGCGTCTCTACGACCGCGGGGTCGGCCAGGTCCCCCACCACGCAGCGAACCTCCACCTGGTACTCGGCGGTGAGCTGCTCTTGGAGTTGGGCCAGCAGGTGGCCGCGGCGCGCAACCAGCACCAGCTGCATGCCCCGCGCGGCGAGCTGGGAGGCAAACGCAGCGCCGAGCCCTTCGGAGGCGCCGACGACCAGGGCCCAGGGCCCGTAGCTGTCCGGGAGCGCACGGGCACGCGGCTTCACGAGGTCGCTCGCCGTCGGCCGCCGTGATGGTCCCGGCGTTCGCTCATCACGGAACTCTAGGACCACCCTCGACAGCGCGGGGAACCGACCCGGACCCGCCTCGACTCGTGGGAGACTCTGGGCCATGGCACGAATCGAGGTCGTTCCCGACGACTCCTGGGACGGCGCTCTCGGCGAGATGTATCAGCGGGTCGTCGATCCCACCTACGGCCGGGTCGACAACGTCCTCGCCGTTCACTCACTGAACCCGCGGGGTATGGCGGCGCACCAGGCTCTGTACGAATCGGCCATGGCCGGCACGGCGACGCTCCGCAAGGTCGAGCGCGAGCTCATCGCCCTGATCGTGAGCCTCGAGAACGACTGCCACTATTGAGTCGTCCACCACCGGCGCGGTCTGCGCCGGCTCATCCACGACGACGAACTCGTGACGGCGATCGAGGCGGACTGGACGGCCGCCGGGCTGTCGCCGAAACGGCTGGCGATGCTCCGCTACGCGGTCAAGCTGACGAGAACGCCGGCCGCGGTGAACGACGCCGACGTGGACGCCCTGCGATCGGCCGGCTTCTCCGACCGTGACATCCTCGACATCACCGAGGTGGTCGCCTACTACGCCTACGCCAATCGCATCGCCGACGGTCTCGGCATCCAGACCGAATCCTGGATCCCCGACTGACCCGCCTGGCGGTGCGCCGCGCTCCGGGGCCGTTGGCGGGGGCCGTGTAGTGTCGGCGAGCGGACGGGTCTGCGGTGGAGCGGGGAGGTCGGTTGGTGTTTCGCCTGAAGGCCATCGATCACGTGGTTCTGCGAGTGGAGGACGTGGAACCCTGCGTGCGGTTCTACGAGGACGTGCTCGGCTGCACCCTCGAAGCGGCCCGCGCCGAACTCGGCCTGTACCACCTGCGTGCCGGTGACTTCCTCATCGACCTGGTCGACACCGCCGGTCGGCTCGGCAGCGCGGGAGGCCCGCCGCCCGGCACCACGGGCCACAACGTCGACCACGTCTGCATTCGCATCGAGCCGTTCGACGAGGACGAGGTCCGCCGGCACCTCGCCCTCCACGGCATCGAAACCGGCGACCTGGCCAACAACTGGGGCGCAGATGGGCGGGGCCCTTCGCTGTACATCCAGGATCCCGCGGGCAACACCGTCGAACTCAAGGGTCCCCCCACCGAGCCCTACGACCCCGCCGTCGGATTCATCTCCTAGCTCGCGGCACCACGGATCCGTCCGACCTCGGCCGGGAGAGGCGCGCTACGCCGGTTCGCTGCCGGTGGTCGGGGCGCTCGCGGCCGCGGGTCGCCCACCGCCCCGGGGCCGGGACTGGTTGCGCACGATCGTGGCGAGAGCCGCCACCACCAGCGCCATGGCGAGCATCTGCAGCGTCGAGAGGGCCTCGTCGAAGATCAGCCAGGCGAGCGCCGAGGCCACGACCGGGGTGAACAGCGACAGCGTCGACGCCAGCCACAGGGGCACGTGCTGCAGCGACCAGTTCATGGCGTTGTGGCCCAAGATCCCCAACCCGAAGGCCAGCACCACGAGCCACATCCAGTCCTCACCGCCGGGCCACGAGAGATCCTGGCCGAACAGCGCCGCCAGCGGTAGGCCGATCACCCCCGTATAGATCGCCACGCACACTGTGTACTCCTCGGTCGACACGTTCCTCTGGGCACGCCGCGTGGCGAAGAAGTAGAACGACCAGCCCAACAGCGCCCCGACCGCGGCCAGATCGCCGCCGAGTGACCAGTTCTCGCTGCCGGAGGATCCGAGCGCCACCACCGCCACACCGCCCATCGCCAGCGCCGCCAGGGCGACGTCGCGCCGGCCCATGCGCTCCCCGAAGAACAGCGCCGACACCGCCGACACCACCACGACGTGCAGCGCGTTCATGATCGTGACGTTGGCGATGGTCGTGAGCTGCACCGCCGAGATGAACAGGCCCGCCGTCCCCGCCATGGAGAGTCCGCCCCAGAGCGAGTGCCGCATGCCGGCCCGCGTGACGGGAGTCCGCCGTACCGCCAGCAGCACCGCCATCACCACCGCATACAGCAGGAACCGGTACGCCAGCAGCGCCAGTGCACCCATGTCGACGAACCGCACGATGATGCCCGACGAGCCCCACGCCGTCACCGCCAGAGTCGCCCCGGCAATCCCCAGCGACAACTCCCTGCGGCTCTCAGCAGCAGTCGCGGCAGGCGCCACCATCGGAACTTCGCTCACCACCGAACTCTACGCCCGCCCGACGACGCCACTGAGCGCCGACCCGGGACCGCTCCGACTCTCGGCGCCGAGGGGATGCAAAGTGCATGCGACTATGCTGATTGCATGACATCGCTCCAGATTCGCAACGTGCCCGATGAACTCCACCGCCAACTCAAGGCGCGTGCCGCGATCGAGGGTCAGTCGCTCTCGGAATTCGCGCTTGGCGAGTTGCGGCGCGCCATCCAGCGGCCGACCAGGCGCGAGCTGGCCGAGCGCGTCGCCGGCTTCGAGCGAGCCAGCGTGACCGAGCCGGCAGCCGACGCCGTGCGCGCCGAACGCGACGCCCGGTGATCGTCCTCGACTCCTCGGCGGTCGTCGAGTGGCTGCTGGGCCTGCCCCGGGCGGATGACGTCGGCGAGCGGATCGTCTCCGCCGACTCGCTGCACGCACCCGCTTTGCTGGACGTGGAGGTGGCGCAGGTCGTCCGGCGATACACCGCCGCCGGGGAGATCGGTGCCCAGACCGGTGAGCAAGCACTCGGCGCGCTGAGCGAACTCGACGTCAACCGCTACACCCACGAACTGCTCCTCCCCCTCATCTGGCGACTTCGCCACAACGTGACCGCCTACGACGCCGCCTTCCTGGCACTCGCCGCCGCGCTCAACGCACCTCTGCTCACGCTCGACGCCCGCCTCACACGAGTGCCACTCCCCCCGCTGCTAGGAAGAAGCATCACGCTCGACGTGCTCAACTGAGGGTCACGAGCGACCCGGAGACGACCGGGAGCCACCGTGGACATGAACACAACTCGTCGAATTGATCGGCCGCTGCCGAACACGTACTGGGTTGTTCCGGGCCGTTTCCTGGCGGGCGAGTATCCGGGCGCGACGAATCGCCGGGCGGCCGCCGACAAGGTGCACACCCTGCTGCGAGCCGGCATCGACCACTTCATCGACCTGACCCAGCCCCGCGACCGCTTGGCGCCCTACGCCGACATCGCGACCGAGGAAGCCGCCCGACTCGGCACCCAGGCCACCCATGCGCCGCACCCCATCCGCGACATGAGCCTGCCGCGCAGCCCGCAGGAAATGGCAGACACCCTCGACGCAATCGACGACGCCCTCGAAGCCGGCAGGAACGTCTACGTGCACTGCTGGGGCGGCATCGGTCGCACCGGCACCGTTGTGGGTTGCTGGCTCGTGCGCCACGGCATGACGGGAGACGGGGCGCTGGCCCAGATCGCCGAGTGGTGGCAGGACGTGGAGAAGAGCTACATCCATCCCATCTCGCCACAAACTCACGAGCAGCGCCGCTACGTCCGCCGCTGGGCCGAACCGGGAAGCGGCTAGTCGGGCCCGCCGCCGGCCTTGGCGATTGCGGCGGCAGGGGTCTCGACGCTGCGGGGCCTCGACTGGTTGCGCACGATCATCGCCAGAGACGCCACGACCACCGCCATGGCGACCATCTGCAGCGCGGTGAGGGCCTCGTCGAGCACCAGCCAGGCGAGCGCCGACGCCACGACCGGGGTGAGCAGCATCAGCGTCGACGCCAGCCACAGGGGTACGTGCTGCAGCGACCAGTTCATGGCGTTGTGCCCCAAGATCCCCATGCCGAAGGCCAGCACCGCCAGCCACATCCAGTCGCCACCGCTGGGCCACGACAGATCCTGACCGAACAGCGCCGCCAGCGGCAGGCCGATCACCCCGGTATAGAGCGCCACGCACGCCGTGTACTCGTGCGTCGACACCTTCCTCTGGGCGCGCCGCGTGGCGAAGAAATAGAACGACCAGCACAACAGCGCGCCGGCGCCGGCCAGGTCGCCGCCGAGCGACCAGTTCTCGCTGCCGGAGGATCCGATCGCCACCACCGCCACACCGCCCATGGCCACCGCCGCCAAGCCGATGTCGCGCCGCCGCATGCGCTCCCCGAGGAACAGTGCCGAACCCGCCGACACCACGACGACGTGCAGGGCGGTCATGATCGTGACGTTGGCGATGGTCGTGAACTGCACCGCCGTGATGAACAGACCCTCCGTCACACCCATGGCGAGCCCGCCCCACACCGAGTGCCGCATGCCCGCACGCGTGATGGGGGTCCCCCGCACCGCCAGCACCACCGCCATCACGATCGCGTAGAGCAGGAATCGGTAGGCGACCATGGCGAACGCGCCCATATCGATGAACCGCACGATGATCCCCGACGAGCCCCACGCCGTCACCGCCAGAGTCGCTGCGGCAATCCCCAGCGACCGGTTTCTGCGAACCTTGGCAGCCGTTCCGGCAGGCACAACCAGCGGCAATTCGCTCACCGCCGAACTCTACGCCCACGGCTTGTTCGTAGAGTGTGGGTCGGGCTCGAGCCAACCGGGAGCCACCGGGACATGAACGCGACTTCAGGTAGTGGTCGGCCGGATCGGGCGCCGGCCCAGATCGCCGACTGGTGGCAGGACGTGGAGAAGAGCTACATCCATCCCCACTCGCCACAGACACACGACCAGCGCCGCTACGTCCGCCGCTGGGCCGAACCGTCCCGGGAGGCACCCGCGTGAGCGAGCCCACCGAGCGGGACCGATTCCGGGGCTGCCTGCTGGGTCTGGCGGCGGGCGACGCGCTCGGCACCACCCTGGAGTTCCGCCCACCCGGCAGCTTCGAGCCGATTTCCGACATGGTCGGCGGCGGGCCGTTCGACCTGCAGCCCGGCCAGTGGACCGACGACACCTCGATGGCCCTGTGCCTGGCCACGAGCCTCATCGAGCGTGACGGGTTCGACCCCATGGACCAGATGCAGCGCTACGTGCGCTGGGTTGGCGAGGGCTACCTGTCCTCCACGGGGACCTGCTTCGACTTCGGTAGGACGGTGGCTCGGGCGTTGGCGAAGTTCATCCGCTACCACGACCCGTATGCCGGCTCGACCGACCCGGACACCGCCGGCAACGGGTCACTGATGCGGCTGGCCCCGGTGCCGATGTATTTCGCCGCCGAACTCACCGAGGCCATCGACAGGGCCGCGGACAGCTCTCGCACCACCCACGCGGCCCACGAAGCGGTCGACGCCTGCCGCTACTACGCCGGACTGCTGGTGGGCGCCCTGCGGGGCGTCGACAAACACACGCTGCTGTCCCCCCACTACTGCCCCATCGACGGGTTCTGGGAGCGCGACCCGCTGGTGCACGAGATCGACCGCGTCGCCGCCGGATCGTTCAGGTTCCTCGACCCGCCGGACATCAAGGGCACCGGCTACGTCGTCGACGCCCTCGAAGCCGCGCTCTGGGCCTTCCACAACGCCGACGACTTCCGCGCAGGCGCCCTGCTGGCGGTGAACCTCGGCGACGACGCCGACACCACCGGCGCCATCTACGGCCAGATCGCCGGCGCCCACTACGGCGCCGAGGCAATCCCGAACTCCTGGCGGACCAAGCTCACAATGCTGACCGAGATCACGACCCTGGCCGACCAACTCCACGACATGGCCGACCTCGGGACCTAGACGTCAGCGCCGCCGGCGACGGCCACCGCCGATCTCGACAACTCTGATGATCCGGAGGACGGTCGCTCAGTTGCCCAGCAGCATCCGGAGCACGTCGGTCACCTGACGGCTGCCGTCGATATCGATCATCCCGAGTCGGTGGACGAGACGGTTCCGGTTGATCGACCGGATGAGTTCGCACTGGACATAACTCGCTTCGGCCAGGCCGGTCTCGGGCGTCGGCTCAACCTCGATGTGGACCGAGAGATCTCGCCGAGTTGTGGTCAATGGCAGGACGATGACGAAAGGGAGCGCCGCGCCGAACACCTCGGGCGGGCCAACGATGAGAGCCGGACGGTGGTGTGCAGGTTCGGCGGGGTACGGGCTGCCGAAGTCGACCAGCCACAGTTCGTCAACCGACGCCATCGCCTACCGCGGTGCACTCCGCCTCAGCCAGGTAGTCCTCCCAGGCGGCGGCGTTCTCGCGCAGCGCGTCGAGTTCGGCGACGGCTCGGCGCGCGAGCCGCTCGCGGCGCAGCGCCTCGGCCGCGGCCCGCACGGTGTCGATCAGCGACATCTCCGCAGCCCGGCTCAACTCGAGAAGCTGCGCGTGCGTCCCGGTGTCGACCCGGATCGTCGTTGTCTTGGCCACGGCGCGAGTCTACAAAATGTAGATGATAGGCGCCACAATTCCCGCATCCCGGGCGCTGCCGGCGGGTCGCCTCGACGTCGCCACCGCCGGTCTCTTGGACGCCGCGGAGGACCGAGGGCATATGATTCGAGTGTGAGCGCCGTCGACTTCCGGCGCCCGGGTCGGCCCTGTCGCCCGTGCTGAGCGTTGTCGTCTTCGGCGTCGTTTGCGAGTTGGACGACGACGACCCGTACGCACCCGTGTTCCGGCACGACCCTGCGCCGGCACCAGGGAGAATCGAGAGTCCCGACGACGTAGCCGCCCCTGCGCCGGACACCGGACCAACCCGGCGGCGATTCCGTGGGCAGTTCGGTTTTGTGGGACTGGAACACGTGCCGCGACGGCAGCGCCGGCGGGAGCAGTCCCGGGAGCTTCGAAGCAACCAGGCCGGCGTCAACTTCACCGAGTTCGCAGAGCTCAGCGACGGCCGGCGCGCCATCCTCCGCAGCGACCGCGGTTTCAGTTGGAGTGCGAGCCATTGCCGGGACCCCTGGGATGGTGAGCGACGGGAGAGCTTGACCGAGGAGATTCGCGGCTATCTCGCCGCCGAAGAAGAAGACTGCTGCCCGATCACGCCCGAATCGGTCGTAGAACTCGTGCAGCGCCGCTACGACATCGAAGTCGACCCGACGTCGGTTGAAGTTGCGTTGAATTTGCCGCGTCGAGTCGAGTTCGGCCCGCGCGTTCTCGAAGAACTGGCACGTCACGAGCCTTCGGCTTAGGCAATCCTCGGCCCAGCCGGAACAGGGGCCGCGAGGGCGGGGATGCCGGTGGACGCCGTAGGCGGCCATTCCGAGGCCGCCGGAGCGCCACCGGCAGCGCCGCCCGGACACTGCGAACAGACGAGGGCGCCGGCGTCGTGGGCTCTCGACGGGAACCTCTGAGCGGGTCGCCGGAGGTCTCTCTAGCGGCTGACCAGTTGCTTGAGCCGCCTAACGACGGGGGTCCACAGCCATTCGGGCTCGGTGAACCGGCGATAGTTCTCGCCGGGCAGCCCCATGGGGTCGTAGTAGCTCTTGTCGGAGTTCTTGCGCAGCTCGTTCGTCCGCCGCAACACCTTGAGGTGGGCGTAGGCGGCGCCCTTGTGCGTCCAGCCCTGCCGCAGGTAGTTCCAGTTGTCGGGCGCCAGGTGCTCCGCTGTGGCGAAGTGCCTCCGTGCACGCTCGCTGTCGCCGGTCGCCTCGAAGTGCAATGCCAGCTTGAACGTGGCTTCCGCCAGCAGCGTGTCGTCGTCGACGGGCCTGAGCCGCTCGGCCAGTTCGGCGGCTGACCAGACGTGCTCGCTGTCGGCTCCCCGCTCGATCCAGTCGCGGGTCGCCCGGGCGAAGGCGCCGTCGCCGAGGCGAACCTTGCCGAGGCCGAACCGGTACGTCGTCTCCGCCGGGTACACCCCTTCGGCGCTGCGCACGATGCGCCCGTCCTCGTCGATCCAGGCGGCCGACGGCACGTTCACCCAGCCGAACAGCGAACTGATGTGGTGTGTGGGGTCGACGACGCACCGGTAGGTCGGCGAGGCCCGGTCGAACCACTTGTCCACGGCGGTGGCGCCCCCCGAGTCCTGCGCCACGCTGATCAACTCGAAGCGGCGGGGGCCGATGGATTCGTACAGCTCCTGCCAGACCGGCAGGCTGATGCGGCACCCTCACCACGATGACCAGGTGAACAGCACCACTTTGTGGCCGCGCAGGTCCGAGAGCCGCAACGTGTCGCCGTTGCGCTCGGTCATCTCGAAGTCGGGGGCGATGGCGGATTCCAGCCCGCTGCGGCGGACTTCGGGCACCGAGCCGAGGCTCCACACGTCGCCGTCGCGCACGTGCTTCTGACCGATGAGGTCCGCGAACTCCGAGTAGCAGAGCCACACCCACCCGTCGGCGTCGGCGATCCAGTCCTCACGCTTGTCCGCCGGCAGCGGCACGCACAGCTCGCCCCAGCACGCGCCCTCCGGCTTCATCTGCCAGCCGGTGGCGCCGGGCAGCTCGTCGAGTCGCACCCACAGCGCATCCGTGTCGTCGGTCCGCTGGGAGACCTCGTTCGTCTTGCCGTTTGCGAGGATGATCAAGATCGCTCCCCGAGAGCCGAGTCGCCCGGGCGGCAAAGCGCTGCGCCGTGGGAATGCCCGAGCAGTAGCCGACCGTACCGCTCGCAGGTCACGAAGGCCAGCACACCCAGTGGAGCCGCGCTCACCCTTCGTCGCCGGACGGGACGCCGTTTAGCACGCCATCGGGATCGGAGAGCACTTGCCAACGCTCGGGTGGAATCGCCGGCTCCTCGGGGTCCCAGGCGATGCGGATGTCGTCGCTCCACCCGATGATGCTCGTGGTGCTCTGCTCCACATAGGGCACGACCGCGGCGACACGCCGGCCGCGACGGTCGCGGCGACGACCTCGTCGGTTGGAGCGGCGGATCGGGTCACCTTAGGGCGTCGGGTCTAGCGTCGCGGCGGGTTGTGCGATCGCCTCCCATTCGCCGGCGCCGACTAGATCCTCGGCCGAGCGCGCCTGCCCAGCAATAGCTGAGTTGGGACGCCGACAGACGTTGGAACCGAGCCGGCGCAGCGATCGCGCCGGATCAACCGGAGACCTCGATCAGCAGGCGGCAGTGGTCGCTTGCGACCTCAGGGGCCAAGAGTCGTGATGGGGACGACGTTGACACCGTCGGGCCGGGTGTAGCCGTAGCCGACGGCGGTGATGACCGCCAGGGCACCGCGCCGGTTGAGGCGCTCGTCGTGCAGCTTGGCGGCGAGGCGCAGCAGCGAGTGTGCAGCGGTGTCGATTGCCTCCGTGCCGCCGAGCTTGATCTCAGCGGCCAGCCAGCGCCCGTCGGGACACTCGACGACAGCGTCGACCTCCTGCCCCGCGGCGTCGCGCAGGTGGTGGACGCGCCCGCCCAGCGGCTGGGCCAGGACGCGCAGGTCGCGCACCACGAGCGACTCGAACAGCACGCCTAGCGTTGCCGGTTCGGAGACGAGGCGGTCCGGGTCGGCGCCCAGGGCGGCGGCGGCCAGCGACGGGTCGGCGAGATGCCGCTTGGGCGACCGGCGCAGCGCCGCCCGCGAGCGCAGACGCACCGACCAGGCGGGCTGTTCCTCCAGTACGAACAGGCGCCGCAGCGCTGCGGTGTAGGCCCGCACGCTGTGGCGATGCAGCGGTTCGGGCTCGACGTCGGCGGCCAGCGTGGTGTCGCGCGCCTCGGTGGCCGTGTTCCGGGCCAAGGACCGCAGCAGCCTCTCGATGCCGTCGGGGTTGCGGGACGCGGTGCCGTCGAGCCGGTCCACGTCTGTGCGGGCGACCTCGGCCAGGTAGCCCCGCAGGTTCTCCTGCACCTCGCCGAGCGGCAGATCGAGCTGTCCCGGCCATCCCCCGCGGCAAATCAACGCCGCGACGTCGGCCAGCCCGGCAGCAGGGCGCGCCGCGCTGGCAGCTTCCCCGTCGAGCAACCCGGCGAGTGAGACCTCCCCGGAGGAGTCACCCGACTCGTACAGGGTCATGGGACGCATCCGGATCCGGCGCACCCGGCCGGCCCCCGTGTGCCGGGTGATGTCGTCGGCAGGCTGGGCAGAGCCGGCCAGGATGAACAACCCGCGCCGGCCAGTGGCGTCGCAGGCGTGGCGCACGTGGTTCCAGACCATCGGAACCACCTGCCACTCGTCGAGCAGGCGAGGTTGCGCGCCCCCGAGCAGCGCCGCTGGCTCGATGGCGCCGAGCGTGCGGGCGTCGATGTCGGTGTCCAGCCGGACCGCGCTGCGGGCGAAGCGCAGGCCCGTCCAGGTCTTCCCGCAGGCCCGGGGTCCCTCGATCACCACACACCCTGCAGCCCGCAATCCCCGCTGCATCTCACCGTCGACCACTCGAGGCCGGTAACCCGCAGGGGCCAACATCCCCCCATCACCGCCAACCTGCTCCCCCACGTCCATCCACCTCGCCGTTATACAATCTGACAATCAGACGATATCCATATTGACACTCATTCGCTATACACTTGGCGATCTCCGGCGTGGACGATTCGTAACAATCCACGGGAGTGCACATCCAAAGGCGGCCATGCACAGCTCCACCGAAGCCGCCGATGTGCTCGTCGAAGCCGGCCTGCACCGACCAGGCCTGTGGCTCGCCGCGGCCGCCGGCCTGCTCCCGGCGGTGCGGGACCGGGTCGGCATCGACAACTCGTTGCGCGCCGACCCCGGGCCGTACCGGCCGAATTGGGCCGATGTCGGCCGTCCCGCCGGCGAAACCGCAACCGCCATTCGCGAACTCATCGACGCCGCTTCTTACACACTTCTGCGAGCATCTTCTTACTCAGTTACGTGACCCATTCATACCCAGTACCGCAGAGAGTTCTCACACGCGCCCCAAGCTCACATCCCCGTCGATCCCAGTGGCCGGCGGCGGACTTCCCGGCGCGAGAACTCCCCTCTGCTCGCCCTGCCGGACAGCTACGTCCGGGCGTCGAGGCAGGTGGGCTCGGTGCGCCCGGTCGCCCAGTGCAGGATCTTCCGGTCGGAGGTGACGAGTTGGCGGCGCGCCACGATGGCGGTCGCTGCGATCAGCTGATCTGCGGGGTCGGCGTGGAATCCCTCTCTGCTCTCAAGCGCGGCGGCGAGGAGCGCCATCTCCGCTGTGACGGGGATCTCGCGAACGCCCCGGTCGATCAGCTCGCGGTGCCACATTTCGGGGACCCGGCGCAGGTCGATCCTGCCGTCGCCGTGGAGCCGGGCGACCTCGAGCATCGAGACGGCGGAGAACGACAGCGAGCCCCCCTGATCCGCCTCTTCGATCATCGCCCTGGTCCGAGGACCGAGATGCTCGCTGCCCTGGGACATCCACAGCAGGACGCCGGTGTCCAGGATGAGAGCCGGGCTCACCCTTCGTCGTCGGACGGGACGCCGTTCAGCACCCCATCGGGATCGGAGAGCACCTGCCAACGCTCGGGCGGTATCGCCGGCTCCTCGGGGTCCCAGGTGATGCGGATGTCGTCGCTCCACCCGATGATGCTCGTGGTGACCTGCTCGGTGTAGGGCACGACCGCGGCGACCGGACGGCCGTGCTTGGTCACGATCAGCGTCTCACCGGTGGCCCGAACCTCGTCCATGAGCCGCAGGCACTGGTCACGGAACTGCGCAGCCGGAATGCTTCTGCTCGATGCGTCCACGCAATCCCTCCGTTCTGTACAGATAATTATAGCCACTTCAAGGTCGATCCTCAACACCGAGCGCAAGGACCAACGAAGGGCGGTCCCGCGCGAACACCCAGGCAGACCGCCCCCACGGCCGGGCGACCCGCGGGCCCAAGACGCGCCGGGTCAACCGGAGACCTCGATCAGCAGGCGGCAGTGGTCGCTGGCGCCCCACTCGTCGACAGAGTTCATGGCGTGCACCGTGACGCTGTTGTGGAAGCCGCGCGAGGCGATGGCGTAGTCGAGTTGGTGCCAAGCCCTGCTCGGGTTGTCAACCGGGGCGTAGAAGGTGGGCACGTTTCGCGTGTCGGGAGGCAGGCCGTTCGGTGTGGGCTCCGCCTGCCTGCCGTAGGGGTACCGGGGTCCCAGAAATTCCAGGCCGAGGGCATCCATCCTGTCGAAAACGTTGGTTCCTGCAGCAGCGCCACATCGGCGGAGGCCCGGCGGGGAGGCGGTACTACGGAGCGTTCTCCGGGTTTGCCGGATTCTCCTCGGGCTCGTCAGCCAGTCGACCCGAGTTACTGGTGCGCCTGAGCCACCAGAGCCACCCCAGGCCGCCAGCGACGGTCGCGGCAACGACGATCCCGGCGATGGTCCCCGCTCCCAGACCTCCCCCCTCTGCCGCACGGCTCGTGTCCGTCACGAGATAGAAATCGACCGGCGCCGTTCGATCGGTGATCTCCCAGCGAGCCGTGGTCATGTCGCCGCGCGCCTCTGTGCTGTCAGCATTCGAGGACTCAAGTTCTCCCGGCAATGAGACGGAGAACCGGAATCGGAAACCGACCGTCGACGGCGCGTCGGCAAACGGATTGGCGTCGCGCATCGAGAACCGCCAGCCGTTCTCGGTCTCCTGAATCGTGGAGTCCGCGCCAACGCTCGCGACGACCTCGTCAGCCGGAACGACCGCCTCGAAGGCAATCCCCCGCCAGTCATCGCTGTCGCGAACACGCTGGATCTCGACTTCGTAGTCGTCGTCAGCGAACTCCTCCGTGAAGCTTGCCTCAAGTCCCTCGACACCGCCGAGCATGTCAACGAGAAGAGGGGCCACGGTGAAGCGCCCGTTGATCTCGCCGTCACCGGAATCACGCACGATGAGGTTCAGGTCGAGACGGATACACCCGGTCGTGGCGAGGAACACAGCTGCCGCCAACACGGCCGCACCGAACACCAACCTGACGCGACGACTGCGCCGGACAGAAGCGCGTGTTCCTGATCGGAAGGGCAGCAACGGTCTCCCAGCACCCTTCCAGCTGATCGTCGATGCTCGTGGTCTCATACGCTTCCCACTTCCCCGACCTCAAACCAACGTGTCCGCGATCCTTCTCGTTAGCGTAGCCTTTTGCAGTCCATAGGTAATCGAGTCCGAGCCGCCACTCCCCGCCGATGGCTCTGACGCGGATGCGACTTGGTAGGACGGGCGACAAGACTCTGGCGCATGCCGCGTTTTGGCGACAGGGCGGACGCGGCGGGTACTTGCTGGTCAGTCATCCCAGCGAGGCGACTGCTCCCACGAACGCCAGGATGACCAGGATCGCAAACACGACTCCTGCGGTGCTGATGCACAACCCGGCAATTGCCAGGCCGCGATGTGGCAGTCCTCGTTTGTTGGCGCGACTCAGGCCGATTGAGGATGAAGATGACCGCTAGGACCCAGAGAACGATGTTCAGAAACGGGACCGGTATCCACATCACAAGTGAAAGCACGAAGCCGGCAACGGCCATGCCGTTCCCTGGGGCATGCGCGGGCGCACTGACGTGCACCACGGCGGACGCACCGGCTGCGGCCTGTGTGCCTCGGTCCGACCCGAGGCCAGACACCGTGTGGACAGCGTGCTGTCCACGAACCGACGGCGGATCCTCCCAGACAGGCGCCGGCTGATCGCTGCCTACGGTCTCCTCCCAGGGGAACTCGCTGGGGATCCCCGAGCGCGACGGAGTTTGCCGGTCCGGCTCTTCGCGGTCGTGGCGGTTCTCTTGCCGGTCGTCGTGACTCATCATCGCTCCTATCGGTATTGCCCATTATCTCTTCTATCCGGATTGTCTCAGAAAATGTAATAATCTTACACAAGTGCACGACGGGGCGCCTCGGAGGAGGATCCTGGTGTGGATGACCTCTCACACCTCGGCCCCGCTGGAGTACCAGCAGGTATCCCGATCCCGTTCAGCCGTCATGTACCGCACGGCGAGGACTGCCGTCGCGGCGGATCAGGTCACCTCAGGGCGTCGGGTCGAGCGTCGCGGCGGGTTGTGCGATCGCCTCCCACTCGCCGGCGCCAACGGCGGGAGACACGATGTCGCCGGTGATCCGGACCTGCTCGCGGTACCGGCCCCACATCTCCGGTGACTTCCTCCGTGCCGGCACCAGCCGCGACACCGGTCGCCCGTACTTGGTGATGACGATCTCGGTGCCGGTCTCGTTCACCTCATCCATGAGCGCGAGGCACCGGTTCTTGAACTCGCCAACAGGCATCGTCCGGTATTCCTGGGGGTCGGTGGCCATGGCAAGACCTCCTCAAGCGCGAAACCAAATTGCGCATTCCGCCAATCTAATTCTCCGGTGTGACTGAACTATCCTGCGATGTCCTACTACAATCGATCGTTGTTGATGGCTCACCCGTTGGTGAGCCGCGGGGGCCCGATTGGTTGGGGCTCCCGCCCCATTCGGGGAATCCGCTTGAGGCAGGGGCGACTCGAGGGATGCCAGACTGGGATCTTGATGTCCGCCAGAGGCGACGAGCGGATCCAGCCGGCTTTGCATGCGCTCGTTGTGGGTGACGCCGACGGGTTACGCGCCGCCCTGGAGGTGGATCCCGAGGTCGTGAACCTCACCGTCGGCGGGAACACGCTGCTCGAACTGACCACACAGCCTGATGTCAGCCCGCCGTCCAGCGAGATCGTCGACGTGCTGGCCGAGGCCGGTGCCGCATTGGATCGGGCCCTGAACCTCGCCGGGTGCTGGAACCTCCCCGATCTCTGCACGCAGCTCCTGACCGCCGGCGCAGACCCGGCGGCCCGCGCCGACGCGGGCATCACACCGCTGGAGTCGGCGGCCATGCACAGCTCCACCGAAGCCTCCGACGTGCTCGTCGAAGCCGGCCTGCACCGACCAAGTCTGTGGCTCGCCGCGGCCGCCGGCCTGCTCCCCGCGGTGCGGGACTGGGTCGGCGTCGACGGCTCGTTGCGCGCCGACCCCGGGCCGTACCGGCCGAACTGGGCCGACGTCGGCCGCCCCGCCGGCGCCGCGCCATCCGACGATCCGCGCGAGATCCTCGGCGAGGCGCTCGTGTTCGCCGCGCTGAACGACCGCAGCGCCGTCGTCGACTACCTCCTCGACGCCGGGGTGGACATCGACGCGCGCCCCTACCGCAATACGACCGCGTTGCACTTCGCCATCCAGTTCCGGCGCCACGATATGGCTCGGCTGCTGCTCAATCGTGGCGCGGCGACCACAATCGAAGACGACACCTACCAGTCCGACGCCGCCGGATGGGCCCAGGCCTGCGACAACGGCAGCGAAGCCGCAACCGCCATCCGCGAACTCATCGACACCACCTCGTCGTGAGGATCACGCCGAGTCGGTAGACCCTCCAACACGAGACGGACCGCAAGAACCACGGGGTAGACCAAGACGCTGCTGCAGGTGCCACGCGTCCTCCTCGCGGATGGCGATCCCGCCCACGACGAGCACGGGACTGCCGCCGTGCGTTCCGGATTCGTCGATGAAGCACAGGTACAAGATCCCTCTCAACGCGTTCGTGCCCCGCCGAAGCGGGGCACGTTCTGCGAGTTAGCAGAGGAGCAAGCTCACGGCACCGAATACTTCAGTCCTCTCCGCTGAGAGCATCCTAGGCACGAAGGTCCGCGCGGACAAGCAGCCGCCAGCATGCGCCGGACGCAGCGCGCCATCGACGTGGCGGGTCAAACTCGGCGCTTTCGACAAACATCCCGGCCGCTGGCGACCGGGCGCCGCTTGGGTGCGCACGGTCGGTGAGCGGCGCCACGGTGGCCAGCGCTACGACCCCGGTCCCCTCCTCGGCAGGATCAGGTCGAATCGTGCTTGTCGACCATCGAGAACGAATTCGCCGAGCGACAACACGTCGAGTCCAACCAGCATCTCGGCTCCGCCGATCTCGGCGACGTGGGCGCGAACGGGAATCGGATCGGGTGGAGTCTCCTCACGCCAGCCGACTCGCACCATCACTGAGTAGGCGTTGCTCGCGATGTCGCCAGACGCTGTCTGGAGCATCGCGCGGCCCACAGGATCAAGCAGCAGCCTGTCGGCGACTCCGGGAGTGATGCAGGACACGCCCGCAGCAGTGTCGATCAGACCTTGCGTGCGCACCGGATCGGGCGCCATCCGCCCTTCCAGACGGTATCGCTCCAACTCCGACGGATGCATCCCGATTTCGACGTCGACAACCGGCCCTCGGGAACCGACCGAACCGGCGACGCGTGCGTACCGGGCCTCTTCATCGCCGATCTGCCGGCACCACCCTCGGGACACTCACGACCGGATCCTCCGCCAAGACGGCCTTCACGAGAAAACGCCGACCGATCGGGCTGTCGAAGCCGACCGCGCAGGCCTCGTGCTCGTCGTCGAAACATCCGACGAACTCGGGACGGCGGCGCCGATCCGTGGGCTGCACAAAAAGTGCCCAGCGACCCGCGTCCGTTGCCAGCATCGACTCGCGATTCCGGAAGAACGCCGCCTCGAGGCGGTCGATCACGTCGGTGGAGGCCACGCCGCATTGTTGCACGCTGCACGGTCGCTGCGGCGTACCGGGCGCCGTCACCCGTCGACTCGAGCAAGCCGACTGGCAGTGTCCCCCCGGACGGGTGGACTCCGCGACACGCGGGGTGTACCACCAGCGCAGGGCGAACACGTCGGCGTCACGCTCGGACCAGTCGAACTGGGCCTCCTCGTCAAGATCGGGGTGAATCGGGGGATCTGATCCCCGGTCCCGTACGAGGCGTTCGACGTGCGGCCGGCAGAATGGCTAGGGCCTGGCAGCCGGGATCGGCTCTAGTCCGACGCTGGCGCGCAGGTGGTCGACGGCGTCGGCCGTGTCCTCGAAGTAGTTGGAGTGGGTGACTTTGATGGCTTCAATCGAGTCAGCGCCCAGAAGGACGACCTCCACTCGGGGGTTGTCCCTGTATTGCTCTTCGCGCTCACCGTAGGCCTTGAGTGCTTGAGCGGTGTTGCGAAACTCCTCGAGGCCGATCTGCTTCCTCGCGTCATGGTCGAACACGATGAGGAAGTCAATCGTCTTGCGCTTCGCCATCATTCCTCCCCGGTCCGCTGGTCACGAGACGTTATCGCAAGGCCGAGCGCTGCCATCATCGCCAACTGGGCGATGATATCCATGAGCGCCTCCGTATACGGCTGGCCGGTCTCTCGCTTCGACAGGCCCTCGGACAGTTCCCTGAGCAGTTTGTGGACCTCATCGGGCCCGTCGCCGTTCTTGACGTCGACGCCGGTGCTGCTCGTCAAGTCCTCCACGATCTTGGCCCAGCTGTCTTGATCTCGGGTGCGGAGTTGCACCTCGATTCGCCGACCGTGGTACCTCGTGTAGATATGGATGGCCTGATAGCCCGAGTCTCGCGGCTCGGCCACATAGTTTCTGATCTTGTCAGGTCGTTGGTTTCGCCTGCGGCTGTTGGCAAAGAATCGCTCGACGACCCGTTGGACCTGTTCCTGGGAGTCGAGAACGGCCCGGCAACCGCCGACGTCCTGCATGCTCGACAGGTCCATCTCGGGGAGTCGTCGAAGCTTGTCCTCGATAGTGGGCAGTCTCTTCAGCCGCCGCGAGACGTCGAGATCAAAGCCCTCGGAGGTTAGGCATGATCGCAACCCCATGTATGCGGCATTTAAGGGCGCAGCGTGAGCAGACCGGTACGCCTCGACAACATCACGGGCTTCGCGGACTTCCTCAACTGAGGGCACCGTGCCCCGCTTGGTCGCTGCTCGGCGCAACACCTCCCCGGCACGCCGTACGTCGCCCAACGATCCGAACGGGGGAAGAGGCTGACCGGCCATCAAGTCGTGCAACCTACTCGGGCGTGGCCCTGGGCGAGCTGATCGAGGGCCACTTGCGGTCCTTGGTTGAGGGACGCCCCGCTGGCAACGCGCCACCGATTAGTCGACTGCTGCAGAGTGCCTTCGACGCTGCCGCGATCATGGACGATCAGTCCTCGTTGCTGCTGGCCACGGCGACTCATGCAATCTACGAAGTCATTACCCCATCCCGTCGCGTTCGTGCCCCGCCGAAGCGGGGCACGTTCTGCGAGTTGGCAGACGAGCAAGCTCACGGCACCGAATATTTCGGTCCTCTCCGCCGAAAACCATCCGGCCCACGAAGGCCGGCACCAACAAGCCAGGCGCCGGCACGTCCCTGAGGCCTCGCGCTCTGTCGCAGTGACGGGTCGTGCCCGGCATTGTTCCAGCGCGACCGACCAGGGGACTACGCGGTTCCGCCTCAGGCCACTCGCACTGCATCTTCCAGTTGGTCGGGCATCTCGGCAGGGAACGACAGCACCAAGTGCCGTCCCAGCGCCGTCGCGACCCGGACGAGCGTGTCGACGCGGTTTCGCACGCCGCCACCCTCCTCGATTCGCGAGATCACCGACTGCGTGGTGCCCATGTGCTCGGACAACTCACGCTGGCTCAGCCCCGCCGCTACGCGCAGGTCATAGATGAGCTGCCCCAGCGCCAAGTCCTGCTCGATCCCGGCCCGGGTCTCGGCGGACGGCTCACCGCGCTTGCTCTTGATGTCCTCCCACCGCAAATGATTCGCCATCATCTCTCCCTTCGTGGATCACTGCGAGCGCATCTCTCGAGTGAAGCTCCGACCTGAGGAACATTGCACCCTGAGTTGAAATTACTACTAGTTTCTCAGAAACGTCTCGATACCGACAGTCACGAGGGAGAGGCCGAGGCCGTTCCTCCAGGGGACGGCCCGTGCGCGGATACACCCTGCGCGGCAAGGGCGGCAGAGCAACCTACGTGGGGATCACGAACAACCCGCGCCGACGAGCGGCCCAACATCGGAGTTCGGGGAAGCGCGGTCGACTCCGCGTCGAAACGGGCCCAATGTCAAGAGGGACAGCCCGCCGCTGGGAGAGAGAACGACTCGCCGGTTATCGCAGCCGGAACCGGGGCAGGAATCCTCGCTACAACAAGACCCGGAGTGGTGGCTGGCGGTATTGACGCCGCGATACGTCTTGGCGATATGGCAGCCGCGGCACAGCGCTTGCAGGTTCTCGAGGTCGTACGGGTCGCCGCCGCGGCTCAGCAGCACGACGTGATCGACATCCAAGCGGCCCGGCCGGCCGCACTCGCGGCACCGCCAGCCGTCGCGCTCGAGGACCTGCCGCCGCGTCGCCCGCCAGCGCCACGACCGCAGTACCCGGTCGTGGTGACGGCTCACCGAGTTACCGGCCCCCGAACGCTGCCGACGCCGCGACGTATCCGGGAGGATGCGCGGGAGCCGTCATCCGGCCAGGATGCCGCACGACGCTATTGCGAGCGCGAACACAATCGCTACGACGACTGTGATCGCCAGCAGAACGAGGTAGACGCCGATTATCCGCTTGGCGAGATACCACGGGCCGGGCAAGCCGACGATCACGACCGGACGGATCTCCTCGGTGAACTCCGACTCCCTACCAGGAGGTAGCCGGCTCCCGTCAACGTCGGGCAGCCACGCGGCGCTCCTTTGCATGATCTGTGCTTCGATTCGATCAATCTCGCCTTCGCGCCGCTCGTGGCGACGTTGCTCGCGTTCCTGACTGCCCATCTCGTGCCTCCTTTGGTCGATGTCGTTCCGGTCCTCGGGCCGCGGAACGCTAACCCGCGAGCGCGGACCGCACCGGCCGACGCCGCTCGGGCCGCTGCTGAAACCGCCGGGTGCCCTCGGCCACCGCGAGGATCGCCGCCGCGGCGGCATCTCGGGCCCGCAAGCGGCGCCCCCCTGCGATGCCTTCGCGAGTTTCGCGTTCCCCGCCGGGTCGCTCATCGTGCGGGCTTCGCTCATCGCTGAGCGCAGCAGCAGACTCGGTGCCGGCACCACGCGGCCGTCGGCGCACGCCCGGCGAAACGCCCGCACGTCCTCGCCGCCGTGGAAGTAGCCCATACCGCGGCTCACGAGGTCGGCGAGGGGGATGCGTGCCGCCTCGAGGGCGTCGCGGAGTTCGGCCTCCCGCCACCGATCCGCGACTCTCGAACGGCTGCGAGACGAGCCGCGACTCGCGCTCGGGGGCGACCGGGGCCGCCATCCGGCCCGATTCCGGGTGCGGCTGCAGTCACCGATGGGGACCGGCCGGCGCAGCACCCGCAAGCAGGGGTTCATCGACTCCGTCCTGGACGCTGTCGTCGGCTTCTACGCAGGTGTGCTCCAAGACATCACGCCGTTCACCCCCAAAGGTTCCGCACATCGAGCGCCCCTCCCCCGCCCCGACAGACGCGAACCCGTCGGAGAGCTCATCACCCAACACCGAACCTTCGAGCGAACCGGCGAACTAGGGCCTTTTGACAAACCGGTCCAGCGTCGCGGGCATGAGACCCGTACTCACCGACGAGCAGTGGAGCCGAATCGCTCCGCTGCTCCCATCCCCCGCAGGCCAACCGGAAACACCCCGCACCCAGCGACACGGCTGCCTACCAGGCCCGCCACCTCGTCGAAAACACCTTCGCCGACCTCAAGCCGTTCCGCGACGTCGCCACCCGCCACTGCAAACTCGCCACCACCTACCTCGCACTCGTCACCCTCGCCACCGTCGTCACCAACACAAGAGACACGAGACGAGGCGCCTCACCCCACGTCTAGTGGCCCTGCACCGCTCCGCGCTCCGGTCATGTGGACTGTTGCGGTCATTGGACAGTTCTGGCTGTTGCGCCTACGGTCCGGGGTGGCCGTTCAAACGCAGGCAGCACGAGCTGCGCACATTCGCGACCCGGCCCAGTGGGGTGACCGGTTCTCGGGGCTCCCTTCGGCGGGTCGCGGCGTTGGCAAGGCACGAACCCGATACCCCGAACAGAGGGAGCCACCATGACCACCGACACCGACATCACCCGAGCAATCGTCTGGGCCACCGCCTACAACCGTGTCCCCCTCCTCTTCGGCATCTTCCGGGGATGGCGCCGCAGCCGTGCGGCCAACGCCGTCGCCGACTGGCGCAGCTTCAGCAGCTCCTAACGGATTGACTCCGCCCGCTTTGTAAACAGGCCCTAGACAGCGCCGCTGCGCACGGATTCTCCACCTCCACGAATAACGGACCACCCCGGGGTCGCCTCAACCTGCGCAAGACCCGGGGAGGTTCACTTCGCCGGCTACGAGCCCCCCGACCACCCCACCCACCGCGCCATCGTCGAGCTAGCACCCGGCGACCAACTGCGGGTGCGGCGAGAGTCCAACCGCTGGAAGCTCCACAACTACGAAGGCGGCGTCGTGGGGACCCTGGCAAGCAAGTTCAAGGCTCCGAGCGACATGGGATGCAGCCGAGCCACAGTTCTCGCCGTCGCCACCTGGAGCCGCGACCGCTCAGACCCCCAGTACCAGCAGCGCCTCAAGAACGACATCTGGGAAGTCGTTATCCCCGAACTCGTCTTCGAGCCCTCAGACGTACTTGAGCAGTGAACGATGCCAGTTCCTGGAGTCCCGACTGATCGGCCGCGGGAGCCAGAACCTCGTTAGATGGATTAGTTATCTATTGACTTGATTGATTACTTTGCTAGTATCGACTGTGTGATTTACACAACGCCGCCGCTGCGAGACATCGACCAGAGCGTCCTGGGCGCGATCGGCACGCTACGCGAGGAGTTGCGCTTCTTCCTGCGCGAGCCGCGCCGCTGGACGGGTTCGCTGCGCCGTACCGCCTTCGCCCGGGCAGCCCGAGGATCGCTGTCCATCGAGGGCTACCACACGAGCGTCGAGAGCGCCGCCGCAATCATCGACGGGGAGGAGCCCGCCGACGTACGGACCGAGACCCGGCGGGCCATCGCCGGTTACCGCGAGGCCATGACCTGTGTCGGGCAGATCGCCCCTACCGCACCCGACATCAACGCCTCGCTCCTGCTGTCGCTGCACTTCATGATGATGCAATACGACTTCAGCAAGCATCCCGGCCGCTGGCGACCGGGTGCCGTGTGGGTGAGCAGCAGCGACGGCGACGTCGTGTACGAGGCGCCGGATCGCGAGTTCGTCGAGCCGCTTGTGGACGAAGCGCTGGCGCAGATCACCGACAGCGAGGCGCCGACGTCGGTGACTGCGGCCATGGCGCATCTGAATCTCACACTCATCCATCCGTTCAGCGACGGCAACGGGCGCATGTCCCGCTGCCTGCAGACGCTGGTGCTCGCCGCCGCCGGCGAAGGCACGCCGGAGTTCGTGAGCATCGAGGAATACCTCGGCGCCAACACCCCCGCCTACTACGCAGTGCTCACCGAGGTTGCCCAAGGCGCCTGGTCTCCGCAGAACAGCGCCCTGGGTTGGATCGAGTTCTGTCTGACGGCTCACTACCGACAAGCGCTGACCGTGCTGCGGCGCATCAGGGAACTCGAGGCGCTCTGGGATGCCTGCGAGCAGATCGCCCAACGCCACCGGCTGTCACCCCGCGCCGTGGGCGCTCTCGTCGATGCGGCCCGTGGTTGGCGCCTGCGCCGGTCGCTGTACGTGAGCATCACCAAGGCCACCGCCGGCGAGGACATCAGCGACGCAGTCGCCACCAGCGATCTGGCGGCGATGGTACGAGCTGGATTGCTGAATCCTGTCGGCGAGAAGCGAGGGCGCTACTACGCACCAACCGAAGAACTGACGAACCCGTGGCAGAGAATCCGTACCCGACGACCGCCGGCGGACGCCGACGATCCCTACGAGATCGCCCGAGCCGGATTTTCTGCCGAGCAGCGACTCCCCGGCCTGAGCTGAATCCAGCCGACGGTAGACAGCGCGCCCCGGGTGTAGCTGCGGTCACACTGGATCAACCCGGAGGCCTCGATCAGCAAGCGGCAGTCCCGTCTCAACCAGATCCAGAACCTTGGCCACGCCGTCGGGGCTGCCCATCGCCGCCGCGCTCACCGGCGCCAAAGCCGACGAACGCGACACGTGCCTGGACATGATCGCCCACAGCGGCCCGGCGCGCCCCGGCCAGACCCTCATCGCCGATAAGGGCTACCGCAGCGCCGCCTTCGAGGAACAACTCAACGCCCAGGGCATCACCCTCTGGGGTTCCCCCGCGCCCCGGGACTGTCAGACGCTCCCTTGTCAAGCGGCGAGCGAGGTTCAACTTGACTCAGGACAGTGATCGTCGCAGTCGAATCCGTAGATCACGGCATGGATGTCGTTGTCGGGTTCGACGTCGAGCCAGCCGATGAGGTCGTCGACCGGGTCGGTGGCGGGGTCCGTTTGGTGATTTATCTGAATAGGTCGCCGTCAGTTTTCGGCTATTATTGAGGGCGTGCTGTACGATCGGCTGACGAGGATTCCCGATCAGAGCTTCTTCCTGCTCGGCGTGCGGGGGGTCGGCAAGAGCACGTGGATCCGCCAGGTGCTGCCCGACGCGCAGCGGTTCGACCTGCTCGATGAGGCGTTGTTCACCGATCTGCTGGCCGACCCGGCGCTGTTCGGCCAGCTGCTGGCGGGCGTCGGCGCCGGCGACTGGGTGGTGGTGGACGAGGTGCAGCGCGCTCCCAGCCTGCTCAATGAGGTGCACCGCCAGATCTCCGAGCGTGGGGTGCGCTTCGCCCTGCTGGGCTCCAGCGCCCGCAAGCTCAAGACAGCCGGCACCAACCTGCTCGCCGGCCGGGCGCTGCGCAAAGCCATGCACCCCCTCACGCCGGCCGAACTCGGCGACGACTTCGACCTCGACGAGGCGCTGCGCTTCGGCACCATCCCGCTCGTGTGGACCGCTCCGGACCGGCGAGCGGTGCTCGAGAGTTACACGCAGCTATACCTACGGGAGGAGATCCGAGCCGAAGCCGCCGTGCGTAACCTCGGCAGCTTCGTGCGGTTCCTGCCGGTGGCGGCGCTGATGCACGCCCAGACCGTCAACGCGGCATCGCTCGCCCGCGACGCCGGCATCGCCCGCACCACCGTCAACGGCTACCTCGAGATCCTCACCGACACGCTGCTCACCGCCCAGTTGCCGGCCTTCGAGGCACGGCTGCGGGTCCGGGAGCGGCGCCGTCCCAAGCTGTACTGGGCCGATCCAGGGCTCGTGCGGGCCGTCAAGCGCCAACTCGGCCCCGTCGCCGCCGAGGAGCGCGGCCCCCTGCTGGAGGGCTGGGTGCTCGGCAACCTCCGCGCCCACAACGAGCACCAACACCTCTACGACGACATCGGCTACTGGGCCGCCACCGAGTCGCCCACCGAAGTCGACTTCATCCTCACCCGCGACCGCGAACATCTCGCCATCGAGGTCAAGGCCGCCGAGCGCTACAACACAACCATGCTGAAAGGGCTGCGCGCCATCGCGGACCTGCCCGGACTGGCCCGACGCGTCCTCGCCTACCGGGGGCGTCGCTCGTTCCGCAGCGAGGACGGAATCGACGTCTGGACTCTCGACGACCTGCACCGCGCCCTGCAGGCCGACCAGCTCTGGCCCTAGTTGAACAGACCCATTCGGAGATCAGCAGCCGCAGGCGATCTCCGCACCCGGGGGCTCTACCCCGCCATGGCGTCGCTGGCGTTAAGAGGAAACTCGGTGGGGATGCCCCGGACGGTGCAGGTGACCGGCTACTGCTCCGCCGCCGGGGTCTCGCTCTCGCGACGCCGCAGGAGCAGCACGAGCACTAGCCCGGTGATCGCGCCGTAGACGGCCCCGAGGACGGCCCAGCCGGCGATGCCCTCGGCGACCCCCGCTGTGAGGCCCGCCACGATCCAGCCCACGGCGCTGGCAAGCACCCACCTGCCGGCCCGGGTGAATCGGCGCCGGAGCAGGCGCCACTGCAGCACGCCGACCGCGGCGCCGTACAGGACCGCCGCCGAGACGCCTGCAACATCCGAGCCGAACGCCCTGCCCGCGTCGGCATCCCCCACGGCTCCCGCGCCCAGGCCCGCCACGACGCCCAAGGCGATGCTGGCGACGCCGACGACGGCTCCGGCGACGATGGCGCCCGCAACCCAGCGGCCCGCTCCGCTGACGTGCCACCGCAGCGCCGGCCATTGCAGCATCGCGGCGACAGTTCCGCCCGCGGTCACGTACCCGATGACCGCCACGCCCGTCAACGGCCCCGCGGCTGCCTCTATGAGGCCGCCGACCGCATACCCGGCAGCAGTGGCCATTACCCACCAGAGCAGCACCCACCAGTTCCTGGAATCCATTCGTCGCACCCGTGTTAGCTTGCCGTACGGATTGTGATTTCGTCATATGGGGGTGTTTGAATCGTGGACACGAGCGCCATGGTCCTCATTTCGATGCAGAACAAGTTTCCCCCCGGGAGCTTGCTGGGCCTTCCCAACCAACTATCGGAGGACCAGGTTCGCCAGGTTGCCTCGATCGACTACCGGGACCCCGTCGTTGCGCTCCTCCTCGGGTTGTTCTTCGGGGCCCTGGGTGTGGATCGGTTCTACAACGGTGACACCGGATTGGCGCTCGGCAAGTTGTTCACGTTTGGCGGGCTTGGAATCTGGGCGATCGTCGACCTGTTCCTGATCATGAATGCCGTCAAGAGGAAGAACCTGGAGAAGCTCAATGCGGCTCTGGGGATGGCGTCGCCGAACCCCTGAGTCAGTAGGAGGTCCGCCGGCGCAGTCTCCGCGGCGGGCCGGCGGGGTCTGCTAGCTGCGGGGCCGGGCGGTGGTGCCTCTCACCGTGAGGCTTGCCGGGTACCGGTAGTGGGCGGGGCGGTGGTCGGGGTTCTGGATGCTCTCGATGAGGCAGCGCGCCGCCTGGACGGCCATTCCCTGGATGTCCTGGTGGACGGTGGTGAGGCGCAACGAGTGCCACGAGGACATCGGGATGTCGTCGAAGCCGATGATCGACAGCTCCTCGGGCACGCGGATTCCCGCCCGCCGGGCCGAGTCGAGTACGCCGATGGCGATGATGTCGTTGCCGGCAATGATTGCGGTAGGGGGATCTGCGCCCCGCATGACACGCTGCAGAAGCGATTGGCCGGAGTCGTGGCTGTACTGGCCGTGGACGATGTTCTGGGGGTCAATGGCGTCGCCGGCGACGTCGAGGACGCCGCGTAGGCGCTCGGCGCTCGTCGAGACCACCGACGGGCCCATGATCGCCGCAATCGACTTGTGGCCCAGTTCGATGAGGTGTCGGGCCGCCTCTCTCCCTGCCGCCAGGTTGTCGGGCTCGACGATGTCCACGTCGAGCCCGGGCACCGACCGCACGGCCAGCACGATCGGAACTCCCTGCTGCACGAGGCGAATCGGCGTGTCGCTGTCGAGCGCGGCGGTGGCGACGACCAGACCGTCGAGGGACGAATCGAGGAGATTCTCCATCCGGGCGAAATCGGCTCGCCGGTGCAGAGGGTCCACGAGCAGGACCGTGGAGTAGCCGGCCTCGACGACCTCACGGTGGATGTGCGCCAGGAGCAGGTGGTAGAAGGGATTGTCGAGGTTCTCGACCATCACGCCGATGACACGGCTGCGCTGTTCCCGCAGGTTCCTGGCCGAGCGATTCGGCACGTAGCCCAACTCCTGCGCAAGTTCGGCAATCATCGTGCGGGTCGACTCGGCGACACCGCGATCGCCGCGCAACGCCCGCGACACGGTGGACTGATGCACGCCGGCAGCAGTCGCCACATCGCGGCTCGTGACACGGGGGCTGGACGACTTTGGCGGGACGTCCGTTGCGCGGGAGTTCATCGGGTCAGCCGATCACCGTACCACTTGCCCTCTGGCAGCCATTGGATGGAATGTCTGGCGCATTATTGACGCAAACATGCGCTGATCATGCGACAAGTGTGGACTACTTCTGCGCAGATTGCGAATCGGTGCCGGACCGCTCGGCGACGCACGGATGCCACGTATTCGCCTCTGAACAGCACGGATGCCTGAAATTACCCTGTCCCGGCAGCCACGGCCACCCCTGGCTTGCCAACGTGTGCCGCTGAGCGTACTCTGCACCTGTGCGCAATCGTATGCGGAACATCGACCCACGGCCCTCCCGCTACCTGAAGCAACCGCGGCCCCAACCCTCGGCGGGCGACGTGTCCGAGACCGTCCGCAACGTCCTCGCCGACATCGCCGGCGGCGAGATCGAGGCGGTGCGCCGCTACAGCCGGCAGTTCGACAGCTGGGATCCCGCCAGTTTCCGGGTTGCGCCCCAGACGATCGCGGCGGCGCAGGCGACCGTGGCGCCCGACCTCACCGAGCACATCGACTTCGCGCTCGGCCAGATCCGCGCCTTCGCGGCGGCGCAGAAAGCCTGCCTGGCCCCCCTCGACTACGAGATCTCCCCGGGGCTCCGGCTGGGACACCGCGTGATCCCGGTGGATGCCGTGGGCTGCTACGTGCCCGGCGGGGTCTATCCCCTGATCGCCTCGGCGCTGATGACCGTGGCCGTGGCGAAGGTGGCGGGCGTGCGGCGGGTCGTGGCGTGCGCGCCGGGCAAGCCGGGAATCGGCATGCACCCCGTGCAGATCACCGCCCTGACCCGGGCCGGCGCCGACGAGATCTACGCCATCGGCGGTATCCAGGCGCTGGCGGCCATGGCCTACGGGATCGACGAGTTCGGGCCGCCGGTGGATGTGGTCTGCGGGGCAGGCAACGCCTTCGTGGCCGAGGCCAAGCGCCAACTCTTCGGGCCGGTCGGCATCGATCTCCTGGCCGGGCCCACCGAGATCCTGATCATCGCCGATCACACTGCCGATCCGCTGCTGCTGGCGTACGACCTGCTGGGTCAGGCCGAGCACGGCACCAACAGTCCCGCCACCCTCGTCACCCTCAGCGAGGAGACCGGCCGGGGGACCATCGAGGCGGTCGACGACTTGCTGACCGGTGGCTACCCCACCGCCGACATCGCCTCGCAGTCCTGGCGGGATCACGGCGCCGTGATGGTCTGCGACACCAGGGAGCAGGCCGTGGCGGTCTCCGATGCGATCGCCCCCGAACATCTCGAGGTGCACGCCGAGGATCTCGACTGGTGGCACGACGCCCTGGGCAACTACGGCACCGTCTTCCTGGGGCCCGACGCCACCGTTGCCTACAGCGACAAGGCCATCGGCACCAACCACGTGCTGCCCACGCGGGGAGCGGCCCGCTACACCAGCGGCCTGTGGGTGGGGAGCTTCCTACGGACCCCCACGTACCAGGTCGTGGACTCCCCCGCCGCCGCGGCAAGCGTCGCTCGGGCCACCGCGGCCATCAGCACGGCCGAGGGGATGCTCGGCCACGCCCTCACCGCCACCGCCCGCCTCGCCGACGACGGCGCCCCGACCCCTACCAGAGCGACCTGACCAGCGCATCGCCCACGAAAGGAGCGGCAACGTGCTTCTCACCACCGGACAGCTCATCGCCAAGGCCCTCAAGACCTATGGCGTGCCCTACGTGACCGGGCTGCCGGGCCACGGCAACTGGAGCCTCCTGGACGCCTTCCTGGACGACGACTGCAAACTGCCCCTCGTCCAGGTGTTCCACGAGCAATCCGCGGTGCACATGGCCGACGCGCACTACCGCGTCACCGGGCAACCGATCGCGGCGACCACGTCGATCGGCCCCGGCTCGACGAACACGATCATCGGACTGGCCACCGCCTACGCCGACTCCACCTCGCTGCTGCTGCTGACCGGTTCGGTGGCCACCCACATGCGCAACCACGGGGTCATGCAGGAACTGGACCGCTTCCACTCGCCGGACTTCCCCGCCGTCGCCGCGCCGGTCACCAAGCGGCACTTCGAGATGGTGCGGGCGATCGAGGCGCCGTTCCTGATGCACCGGGCCTTCAACGCCATGCTCAGCGGGCGCCGCGGTCCCGTGCACATCGAGATCCCCCTCGACGTGCAAGTCGAGCAGGCCGATGCGGATGTCGCCGAACTCTCGCGGCGGCTCCCGGTGGGCCGCCCGCGGGCCGACGAGGACGCCATCGTGGCCGCAGCCGAGCTGCTGGTGTCGGCCCAGCGGCCCTGCATCGTGGCCGGCGGCGGCGCGGTCATGTCCGATGCCGCACCGGAGCTCGCCGAACTCGTGGACCGCCTGGGAATCCCGGTCGTCTACACCTGGAACGGCAAGGGGGCACTACCGGACGATCATCGCTGGAACGCCGGCACCGCCGGCTGGCCCGGAACGCTGCCGGGCAACACCACCGCTGCCAACGCCGACGTGGTGCTGTCGCTGGGCTGCAAGTTCACCGACTGGTCCACCTCCTCGTGGCGGAAGGGCGCCACGTTCTCGTTCCCGCCGGCCTCGCTGATCCAGGTGGACATCGACCCGAACGAGATAGGCAAGAACTACCCCGCCGAAGTCGGCATCGTGGCCGACGTCCGCTCAACGCTGGCCGATCTGCTCGCCGCCATCGGCGACGCCGAGGCTCGCCGGGCCCTGGCAGCCCGGGAGGGCTATCTCGGTGAGCTCGCGGCCCTGAAGGACCGCTGGGATGCGACGCTCAGCCGGCGGCGGGACGACTCCGGCTCACCAATGACGATGCTGCGGGTGCTGCACGAACTGCGCCAGGTGCTCCCCCGCCACGGGATCGTCACCGTGGGCTCGGGCCACCCGCAGTCCTCCACCAAGCAGGCCTTCCCCATCTACGAGCCTCGAACCCACATCACGTCGGGGAGCTTCTCGCCGATGGGGTTCGCTGTCCCCGCCGCCATCGGCGCCAAGCTCGCCAGACCCGACATCCCCGTCGTCTGCATCGTCGGTGACGGCGACTTCATGATGACGATGCAGGAAATAGCGCTCTGCGCCATGCACAACCTGCCGGTGACGTTCCTGATCCTCAACAATCGGGGCTTCATCTCCATCCGGGACGGCCAGCACCACCTCATGGGACGCCAGATCGGCTCGGAGTTCAACCGGACCAGCGGCCCGGAGTACTCCGTGGACTTCGCGGCACTGGCGAAGGCCTGCCACATCGAGCAGGCAACGACGGTCGCCGGCCCCGATGGCCTGCACGACGCGCTCCGCCGGGCCGTCGAGTCCAACGAGCCCGCACTCGTGGAGACCCTCATCACCCGTGACCCCTCGATCGCCGCCGCCGAGGTCGTGGGCTGGTGGGACTTCCCGCTGCTACCGACCGCCCCGGAGGAGGCCCGCGCCGCGTACGCCCAAGCGGTCAGCGAGGAGCAGCACCTCTGACGGTCCCCCAGGAGCGGCAGGAGACCTCCCCGATGGCACCGGACCGGCGGAACGCAGCGGTCGCCACCCGGGTTGGCGTGCTCCTGGCACACCTGCCCGGGCGCACAGGCACACCCCGCCCGCGGCTCGCCGCCCAGGTGGCGCTCGGCGGCCTGCTCGTCTACTACGTCACGGCCAAGTCCATCGAAATCGGCGACCGGTCGTTGCTCGTGCTGCTCAACGGACTCACGGCCGCGGCCCTGTACTTCCTGATGGCCAGCGGGTTCACGCTGCTGTTCGGCCTGGTGCGGGTGACGAACCTGGCCCACGGCGGGGTGTACCTGCTCGGCGGGTATGCGGCACTGTCGGTGCAGCAGGCCACGGGCAACTGGCTGGTGGCCATCGGCCTGGGTTTCCTGTTCAGCGGCGGCATCGGGATCGCCCTCTACCTGCTCCTGCGGCGACTCCGCGGCGAGGGGCTGCGCGAGACCATGGTCACCCTCGGCGCCGCCATCGTCATGGCCGACCAGGCGCTGGCGCGGTGGGGCGGCGTCCCCTCGGATCTGGATCCGCCCGCGTTCCTGCAGGGATCGCTACCGCTGCCCGCTTCGCCGCTGCTGTATCCGAAGTTCCGAATCGCGGTGATCGGGCTGGCGGTTCTCGCCGGGCTGGTGCTGTGGCTGCTGCTCTACCGCACCCGGTTGGGCATGATCATCCGCGCCGGCGTGGATGACCAGGACATGGTCTCGATGGCGGGGATCCGCGTCGAGTTGGTCTTCTGCGCGGTCTTCGTGCTGGCAGGAGGCCTCGCCGGCACGGCGGGCGTCGCCGGCGGGACCTACCTGTCGCTGGCCCAGGGCGAGGACAACCGCATCCTGCTGGCCTCGCTGATCGTGGTCATCGCCGGAGGTCTCGGAAGCCTGCGCGGAGCCGGCGCGGCAGCCATCCTGGTGGGGCTCGTCGAGGCCTTCGCCCAGACGCACCACGCCATCTTGAGCGTGCTGATCACCTTCGGAACACTCATCGCCGTGCTGGCGCTGCGCCCGCACGGACTCTTCGGGCAGCCGGTCGATGCGCGCCTCTGACCGCCGGCGGCAGGTGGCGCTGCCACTCGTGGCGGCGTGCGTCGGCATCATCGTGATCCCGATCGTGGCCTCGGACTTCGTGCTGCTGCAGATCGTCATCAAGTCGCTGTGGCTGGGCATCGCCGGAGCCAGCCTGGCATTCCTGATCGGCCAGGCCGGGCTCATCTCACTGGGCCAGACGGCCATTTTCGGCACGGCCGGATACGTGATGGCGATCCTCACCCTCAGCCACGGCATCAACATCTGGCTGGCGGTGGCCTGCGCGGTCGCCGGCGGTCCGGTTGCGGGACTCCTCGTGGGCCTGGTCAGCAGCCGGTCCTCCGGGCTCTACCTCATGATGCTCACGCTCGCCGTGGGGGTCTTCGCCTTCTTCTTCGGCCAGCAGTACCAGCCGATCACGCGGGGCCACACCGGGTTCAACGGGTTCGAGTCCCCGATCGTCGGAGGTGTCGACTTCAACGAGCGGCGCCCGCTCTTCTACGTGACCGCGGTGTCCGCAGTCCTCATCGTCGTGTTCCTGCGCTACGTCATGGGCTCACCCGCGGGCTTGGCGTTCCGCGGGCTGCGGGACAACCGCCGGCGGCTGGCGGCGCTCGGCTACAGCCCCGCCACGGTCACCATCGCCGCCTTCGGTGTCTCGGGCGTCGCCGCCGGCATCGGCGGGGTGCTGTCGGTTTGGTACAACGGCGCGATTTCGCCCGGCTCGATCGACATCACGCGGATCATCGAACTGCTGGTGGTGGTCACGATCGGCGGCGCCATCCGCATCGAAGGGGCGTTCCTCGGAGCGCTGGCCGTAACCCTCCTGCGGAACTTCGCCAGCGACTTCACCAACCGCGTCGAGACGCTCGTGGGGGCGGCATTCATCATCGTGGTGCTGTTCTCGCGCCACGGGATCCTCGGGCTCTGGCTCGAGGCGAGATCTCGGACACCGCAGGTGTTCGGGGCGCTCCGGAGCCAATGGCGGCTGCGGAGCAAGGCGGTTGCCGGACCACCGGCCCGGTAGCCGAAGCACAGGAGGGTCGGAGCACATGGCACCGGCCCCGGACAGAGGGAGAACCACCCGAATGAGACGACGCAAATCAACGGGAGCCTGGCGGCTCCTCGGCGTGCTGGTCACGCTCCTCCTGATCGCCGCAGCTTGCGGCGGCGACGACGGAGAAGAGGCCACCCCGCCGGTGACCGCTGCCGCCCCCGAACCGGCGCCTGCGCCGGCAACAACCGAAAGTGCCCCCGCCGATGCTGGTCCCACCGACGAGGGCTCCACCGACGACACAGTTGACGACGCCGCTCCGAGCGATGACGTAACCGCTACCGACGATGGGGCTGCGGATGTTACCGAAAGCATCACGATCGGGGCGATTTCCACCCTCGACGGGCCGTTCGCGGCGCTGGGGGACTTCTCGATGCACGGCGTGAAGCTGGCGCTGCTGGAGTACGGCGGCGAACTCGACGGCACCGACACTCGCGACGGGGTCACGGGCGCGTCCGTGGCCGGTGTCGATATCGAACTCGTGATCGAGGGGTCCGATGCCACCCCCGACGTGGCCGTCGAGGCGACCCGCCGCATGGTGGAACAGGACGGCGCCGAGATCATCATCGGCCCGCTGTCGGGCGACGAGGGTCTGGCACTGAAGGACTACATCCGGGACTTCCCCGAGGTCACGCTCGTGAACGGCACGTCCGCCTCCCAGGACCTCACGCTGCGAGATCCGGCGCCGAACGTGTTCCGCTTCGGCGGCGACGGCGCCATGTGGACCTTCGGTGTCGGCACCTACGCCTACGAGGTTCTCGGCTACCGGAACATCGCCACCGTGGCCGAGGACTACTCGTACCCGTACGACCAGGTCGGCGCCGTGCTCACCGAGTTCTGCGCGCTGGGCGGCACGGTTGCCGAGCGGATCTGGGTGCCGCTGGGGACGCAGGACTACTCGTCGTTCGTGGCGCAGATCCCCGACGACGTCGACGCCGTGTTCTTCGCCATGGGCGGCACCGACGCCATCAACTTCGTCAAGCAGTACGACGAGTTCACCGGCCAGGCCATCCCGCTGGTAGCCGGACCCACTGCGGTCGACCAGTCGGTCCTCTCCGAGCTCGGGGACCGGGCCGAAGGGCTGATCTCCTCGGGTCCCGTCGTGGACGACTCGGGCCTCGCCGAGTTCGACGCCTTCGCGGCCCGGCTGGAGGAGGTGTTCCCGGGTCAGACCCCGAACATCTTCAACATCTACTACTACGTCGCCACCAAGTCGGCGCTGCAGGCACTCGAAGAGGTCGGCGCCAATCTCAGTGACGGCAGCGCGGCATTCCAGGCGGCGCTGGCCGAGCAGTCATGGCAGACGCCGATCGGGCCGGTCGTCCTCGACGACAACCGCCAGGCGGTCGTGGACATGTACCTGCGGCGGGTCGAAGGCGGCGTCCAGAAGACCATCGAGACGCTGCCGAAGGTCAACGCAACGCTCGGCTTCGATCGCGATGAGTACATCGCCCAGGGCAGCTTCAGCCGCGACAACCCGGCCTGCGGCTAGCGACCGGCGAAGGTGAGGCAGCTCCCCGACATGCAGCAGAGCGAGCGGCAACAGCACCGCCCGGAGGTCGTCCCCCTCGAGGTTGACCGCGTCTCGCGGAACTTCGGCGGCCTCCAGGCGGTTGACCACGTGAGCTTCTCGCTGCACGCCGGGGAGCGCCTCGCCGTCCTCGGCCCCAACGGTGCGGGCAAGTCCACGCTGTTCAACCTGGTCTGCGGGGATGTCACCGTGGACTCGGGTCACGTCGTGCTGCGGGGCGAGGACGTTACGACGCTCCCCTTGCACCAACGGATCCGCCGCGGCCTGGCGCGGACCTACCAGACCTCCTCGGTCTTCGCCGACCTCACGGTGTGCGACCACCTGGTGCTGGCACAGCGGGGCCCGCACCCTGGGCGGCTGAGTGCCGTCCGCAATTGGCACGAGCGGGATCGGCTGACCGAGCGCGCTCGCGGTTACGCCGAGAGAGTGTCGCTTGCAGGCCGGTTCGACGACATCGCCGGAAGGCTCAGCCACGGCGAGTTGCGCCAACTGGAGATCGCCATGGCCCTGGCAGCGGATCCGACGATCATCCTTCTCGACGAGCCGGCGGCCGGCCTGTCACTGGCCGAACGGCGGGAACTCACCGAGCTGCTCCTGCAACTCGACGAGACCATCGCCGTGGTGCTCGTCGAACACGACATGGACGTGGCACTGACGGTCGCTGAGCGGGTCATCGTGCTGGAGTCCGGGCGGATCATCGCCGAGGGCACGCCAGCGCAGATCGAGAACGACCCGATCGTCCTGGCAACCTACCTCGGCGAGCAGCACGGAACCCGCAGCCATGGCTGAGCGCGGCGCAAGCCCGAAGCCCGCGCTGCTGGAGGTGGAGATCACCACGGCCGGCTACGGGACGGCGACGGTGCTGGAGTCGGTCCGGTTCTCGGCCGGCGTCGAATCGCTGGGGATCGTCGGCCGCAACGGCATGGGCAAGTCCACACTTTGCAAGGTGATCACCGGGCTGCACCGCAATGCCTCGGGATCCATCCGGCTGGCGGGACGAGAGATCCTCGGCCGCAAGCCCGCCCAGATCGGCCGCGCCGGCGTCGGCTACGTCCCCCAGGGCCGGCGGATCTTCGCCAGCCTCACGGTGACCGAGCACTTCCTGATGCTCGGACCGCATCGCTCGGGGGATTGGCCGCTGGATCGGGTCTTCGAGCTGTTCCCGCGCCTCGGTGACCGCCGCAGTCACCTCGGGCGGCACCTCTCCGGCGGCGAGCAGCAGATGCTCGCCATCGCCCGGGCCGTGGTCGTGGGCCCCCGGCTGCTGATCATGGACGAGCCCTCCGAAGGCCTCGCCCCGGTCGTCGTGGACACGCTCGTGGACGCGTGCCTGAGCCTCGCCGTCGGCGGCGACATGGGCATCCTCGTCGTCGAGCAGAACCTTCACGCCGCCCTCCGGCTCACCGACCGCGTCATGGTGATGGTGCGAGGATCGATCGTCGAGGACATGTCGACCACGGAGTTCCGCAAGCGAACCGACCTGCAGGAACTGCACCTGGGCGTCAGCCGCTCCGACCTCCTCTGACGCCGGGGCCGCGCACGGCACGCGCCGGCTTCGGAGCGGCGCGAGCTCTCAGCGTGTTACGAACGCGGGCCGGCGCCCAGGTGCGCGCCGCCCAGATGGCCAAGGCCGAAGAACTGTTCCACGACCGGGTCGCGAGCGTGCACCGCCTGCTGACCCCTGCCGCCCACGTCCGGTCGTCGAGTGGCGAGACACTACGGTGGTTCGCCGGAGCAAGGGCTCGAAGGGCGCGCGATATGACCACGCCGCCGGAGGAAGAAGGTTCCCGTCATGGCTGATGCACTCGGTATTGACCACCTCCTCGAACTCTCCGGGACCGAGATGATCCTGGGGTTCCTGACCCCGCTGTTCATCTTCGCGGCGTTCTTCCTGGCACAGGTCCTCCTTCCCGCGATACGGGTTCCCGGCTACGCCATCGATTCCGCGACCGGCGAGCCCCGGAAATACCGCCTGAACGGCCTGCTGATCTTCGTGCTCGCGGTGGTCGTGTGGGCGGTCGGGTTCGCCGGGATGCCGCGGGACTGGTTCTACCGGTCCTCGCTGTACGCCGTGGCCGGCGGGACCGGCCTGTGCGTCCTCATCGCCGCCGCGGCGGTGTTCAGCCAGCCGCGCGGCGAGTCGCCCAACCCGCTCGCGGGACTGTGGGCCGGGCGGAGCCGGGAGCTGTCGCTCTTCAACCACCGCTTCGACCTGAAGATGTACACCTACGTCGTCGGCGGGGCCATGTGGGCGCTGAACGCCCTGTCCGGCGCCGCCTACCACCACGAGCGCTTCGGCGAGGACGCCAACCCGGGCGTCTACCTGTACGCGGGATTCCTCACGTTCTACGTCCTGGACTACTTCGTTTACGAGCGCGTCCAGCTGTACACCTACGACATGATGCACGAGCAGGTCGGCTTCCGGATGCTGTGGGGCGGTCTCATCTTCTACGGGTGGCTGTTCATCCTCCCGCTGTGGGGCATGGCCGCCCACCCCCACCCCGGCTTCTCCGCCGTCTGGACGCCTTTCTGGCTCGTCGGGGCCGCCGTGCTGTTCCTCCTCGGCTGGGGCATCTCCCGTGGCACCAACATGCAGAAGTACACCTTCAAGCGCTGGCCCGACCGCAAGTTCATGGGCATCCAGCCCGAGTACATCCAAGCCGGCGACCGCAAGATCCTGGTCAACGGCTTCTGGGGCAAGGCCCGCCACTTCAACTACATGGGCGAGTGGACCCTCGCCCTGGCCATCGGCCTGGTCTTCGGCCACTTCGACATTCTCTGGGCCTGGACCTACACGATCTTCATCCTCGGGTTCTTCACCTGGCGCCAACTCGCCGACGACAAGTTCTGCGCCGAGAAATACGGCCCCGAGAAGTGGGCGGAGTACCAGGCACGGGTGCCGTACCGCATCTTCCCCGGCGTCTACTAGGCCGTCTCGCCCGGAGAGGGTGCGCCGGCGGGTTCGCAGGACACCGATCAGCTCCGGGACGGCGGTAGCGTTCCCGCTCTGGTGGAGGTGTCGAGCCTTGCGGCCACGCCGGGAACAGATGCCCACGTTCATCGCAATCTGCGGTGCCGGTTCCGGGTAGAGCGATGAGTGGCGCACCGCCGAGCGATCGGGCCTGGTGGGGCGGGCCGAGTCTCAGAATGCTGCGGATCCTGGGCTCCCTGCTCCTGCTGGTGGCTGTGGTTGTGGCGCTGGTGGTTCCCGACCGGCTCGCTGAGGATCCCCCGCTCGAGGACGCCGCTGGCGCCTCCGGGGCCGGAGTTCCCCAGCCGCCGGTCACGGCGCTTCCGGCTCCGGCCACCAGCGCGCCGCAGAGCACCGCCGTCGAACCGGACAGCGTCACCGCCGAGGCCTCCGAGGAGGACTGCTGCGATCCGGAGGCCTCCCCGGCGGCGTCTCCGGCCCAGCCCGTCACCGACGAACCCCCACCGGTGACACCGACCACCCAAGCCCCCGACCAACCCGACGAACCCCCACCGGTGACACCGACCACCCAAGCCCCCGACCAACCCGACGAACCCCCACCGGTGACACCGACCACCCAAGCCCCTGACCAACCCGACGAACCCGCGCCCGGGGCGACCACCCAGGAGGAGCCTGCAGACCCGGCCGAGACCCCGATCCCCGAACCAGCCGAAGACCCGGCAGCGATCCCCGACCTCGGCGGAGGGTCGGGGGAGGCAGCCGGGGGGCCGGAATCCCCGTTCAGCGATGACCTGGCCTCCCTCGCAGCACGTGCCCCCAGCGGCGGTTGCCTCGTGGTCAGCCGGCGCGGCGAGCACCTCTTCGCCCGCAACCCGGAAACGGCGCTGATTCCCGCCTCGCTGCAGAAGCTCCCCCTCGCGGCCGCGGCGCTGGAGATCCTCGGCCCGGACTACACGTTCCAAACCACCGCCATGGCGCGGGCAGAGCCGGTCGGCGGCGTGCTGGACGGCGATCTCTACCTCGTGGGCGGTGGCGATCCGCTGCTGTCCACGCCGTCGTTCGCGGCGATGCTCACCCAGCACGGAGCCGTCGGAACGCCGCTCGCAGCCCTCGCCGCCGAACTCGTGGAAGCCGGCCTCTCACGCATCGAGGGAGGCGTCATCGCCGTGGAGGACCGCTACGACGCCTTCGCCCGCGTCCCGGACTGGCCACAGAAGTACGACACCCAGAGCGTGGCCGGCTCCATCAATGCGATCGCCGTGAATCAGGGCTACCGCACCCCGCCGGGGATCTCCTCGACGTGGGGGCTACTGCCCCACCCCACCCCGGCACTCCGGGCGGCGGCGGTGTTCGACGACCTCCTGGAAGCCCGCTCGGTCGTCATCCCCCAGTCACCCGCGGTGGCCGTCCGGGGCGGTGACTACCGCGACTTCGTGGAACTGGCGAGCCTGACGTCCGCCCCGCTGAGCGACTACCTGCGCTACATGCTGAGCGAGAGCGACAACACCGTCGCCGAGATGCTGGTGAAAGAGTTGGGCCTCGTGTCCGCCGGCACCGGTTCCTCCGGTGCCGGGACTCTGGCGGCCCATGGTGCGCTGGCGGACGAGATCCCCCTGCTGGCGGTTCCGGCCGACGGCTCGGGGCTCAGCCCGCAGAACCTCCTGACCTGCGCCCAGGTGGTGGAGGTGCTCGACATCGGCGGACCCGACGGTGCCGTGGCCTCCGGTCTGGCGGTGGCGGGCCGATCGGGCACCATGGAGAACCGCTACGCCGGCACGCCCGTCGAGGGTCTCGTGCGGGGAAAGTCGGGGTCGCTCGACGGGGTCGCCTCGCTCGCCGGATTCGCCACCACCACCGGCGGCGGCTCACTCACTTTCGCCGTGATCCTCAACAGCCCCAGCGGCTGGATCGACAACAACGCCGCCGGCGCGTTCTTCGGCGAGCTACTGCGGATCCTGGTGACCCACCCGTGAGGGGCCTTCTGCGGCCCGGCGGTGCGGCGGAATACCAGCGTGGGCCGTCTCAAGCAGAACCCGGCCGTCGGCTGGCGAGGTGGTCGGTGAGCCACTCGGTGAGGATCGCCACGAAGTCGGGGGCGAACAGGCGCTTCAGCCTGGCGTACTCGTTGACACTGCCGGTGACGGCCTCCTGGAATAGGTGATTCGCCGAGATGATCGTGGCGATCCTGTAGCTCGGGATGCTCGATTCGGCGATGGCCTCGGACATGGCGATCGAGTTGGCGGGCGCCGGAACCTGCGTGTCCAGCTCGCCGAAGAGGGCGAGGACCGGAACGTCGAGGGCGACGATGGCCGACTTCGGGTCGTGGGTGATGAACGACTCGAACCAGGGGCTGTTCCAGGTCGCCATCTCCTCGGCGACGATGGAGTCCACCATGGCCTCCTCGTCGGGGATCGCCTCCCGCGTCTGGGCGGGCATTGCCTCGAACTGCTGCTGAACCACAGCCCGTATGGCTTTCTCCACCTCGTCCCATCCCTGCCCGGTGGTGGCGGCGGCGAGCACCGATTCCAGGAGCGCTCGGAACTGTTCGACCTCCTCGGCTGTGGCGCCGGACTCCTCGAAGAGCGCGACCTGCTGCGCCGCCAGGGTCTCCCCGAGAGGCAACGCAGGGGCTGCCAGCAGGACCACGAAGGCCACGCCGGTTCTGTTGGCCACGACCGGTGCGACGATCCCGCCCTCGCTGTGGCCGACGAGCCCGATGTTGCCGGCAGCGATGTCGTCCCGGGAGCGGAGCACGTCGAGCGCGGCTTGCACATCGCCGGCGCGGTCCTGGAGGGTCGCCCGGAAGTTGTCGCCGCCCGAGCCGCCGACGCCCCGGTCGTCGAACCGCAACGAGGCCACGCCGGCTTCCGCCAGATGGTTGGCGAGCACGGCGAACAACCGGAACCCGGCAACGCCGGCGGAGACGGAGTCCCTGTCCTGCGCGCCGCTGCCGCTGATCAGGACGACCGCGGGGTGCGGCCCGTCGCCGGAGGGCAACGTCAACTCGCCGGCCAGGACGATGTCGCCGTTGGAGAAGACCACCTCGGTGCGCCGGAACGACGCACCCTCGTCCTCGCTGGGCTCTTCGAAGCGCTGCATCCAGAAGGTCTCCACCAGGCCGGCCTGGGTGAACTCGCCCTCGATCACCCCGTCGATCACCTCCCCGTCCCAGACGGCGAGCCCGAGGGGTGATGCCAACTCGAAGTGGAGGCGGCCCGCATCCAACACCACGTTCGACAGCGGCAAGCCGGGCACGCCCTGGATGTCGATCGTCCCCCGCAGACCGTCCCCGGACGCGGTCAGATCCACCGTGAACGGCAGATCGGTGGGTCCCGATATTGAGATTGCTCCCTCCCAGTGCCCCTCCAGGTCGCCAGGCCCCATTTCGGCCGTTCCGGCAGCATCCGCAGTGCCGGGATCCGCAGGTGCCGACGGTTGCACCGGCTGGCTCGGGGGCGTCGTGCCGTCGATCGTCTCGACAGGCTCAGGCGGCGCGCGAGTCTCGGCAGGACCCGCCGTCGTCTGCTCGACGACCTCTGGAGCGACCGGTTCAGCTGGGGGCGGTTCAGCCGGGGGCGGTTCGGCCGGCGGTGTCGTGGCCTGCGTGGAATCGACTGAGGCCGCAGTCACCGGCGGGGGCGCCGGCTCCACCTCTGAGGGCGAGACACCCTGACCGCCGCACGCCGCTGCGACGAACAGCAACAGAACGACAGCCGAAATGCGACACCTGATAGATCTCACTTCAGCCACCAACTACATCCCGCGAACAGATGATTGAGAGCCAACCCTACCGGGGCTCGCCCACCAAGGGAGGCCGGAGGGCGCTCGTTCCCACCGCGTTCCGACGCGATTCGATGCACACTGTCAAGCAGCGATGACGACGGTCCGACGATCGCTGCTTGGACCGCCGACCGTCATCGAACAGGCGGGCTCATCGAACGTTTCGCGGCCCTTCGTCAGGACACACTTCCTGGATCGAGATGCGCGAGCTGCGCCGCCCCCTGATCGCTCCGGGCCTGGCTACACGGCGACGACCACCACTTGATGGGACCCCCACAGCCTGCGTGAAATCCGGGGAGGTTCACCCTGTGCGCTCGGACACGTTGATACCGGTCGTTGCAATGCATCAGGCCACGACGCGGATGGTCGCGGCCGCGGCCGTCGGCCTCACCTAGCAGCCCTCGCGAAGCTTCGAGCCGCCCCTGCAAGCGGCCTGCCCCAACTTCGGCTATGCGTTCGAATGCCTCGGAAAGGCAACCCTGATCTACCACAACATCTCTGGCACGGGTGAGGTTCCCGACGACGAAGCAATCAAGTCTTGGGCTTCCGGGACAGGCGCGACGGATGGCACAACGCGAAAGGCAATGCGCGGACACCACCTCCACGAACTTGTCCACACTCTCCTCAACGAATGCGAATGTGACCTGCCCGAGTTGCGTCGGCTGATCGAGCAGCCCTTCGTACAGCAGTCCTTGAGCGTCGTGACCGCTTTCCACGCATTTGTGAGGTACGACTGGATTCACTCTCTGCGCAGCGAGAAGCGCGGCATTGCGTTCGACGCAACCGTCTTCATGCTTCAGCAACTTCACCTGGCCGACATGCCAACAGATCTGGCTCCCTACCCGCTCGAGCAGGCGAAATGGCACGACAAGACATTCTTGCCGCGGGTGGCCGACGCGCTCCTCGACGTCTACGTTGCTCTGACCCTGGGGCTCGCACGCACAGCCGAGACCCTCGACGAACGGTCCGGCCGACTGTTCATCGAGCACTGCGTAACCGAACTGCCGGAACGCGCCGAGCACCTACTCGGGCTTAACGTGGACTGCCGATGGGGCGAGCCCACTCGCGGCACGTGGGGCGAATACTGCCTCTAGCGAACCGACCGGCCCTGTCCGTCTCCGGGCTCCGCGAGACCCTCGTCGCCTCATACCGGCACCGCCGCCCAAGATCAAGGGCGCTGACCGCGCGAGACCCGAGGCACACCAGATTTCACGCGTCCTACAGGTGACCCTGAGATACTGGGACGGATCTGAGGAGTCGAATGCCTGCACAGCTTCCCAACTACAGCAATTCGGTGCAGGCCGCCGTGGCCGACTACTGGGAGGTGCGGCGCTCGCAGGCTGACGAGTCTGAGGGTAGGGGCGTGTTCAACACCGGCATCCGTGCCGAGGTGACCGGTGGGCGCCATCTGGACTCTCTTCACGAGTTGGTGGTGAGCGTCTTCGTGGACGCCGGAATTCCGGCGCGGCTGATTGACGTGAAGAGGCGCCCGATCGCTGGATATTTTCGCCGCGACAAGAGTTGGGACATCGTGGTGATGGTGGAGGATCGGGTAGTCGGGATCGTCGAGCTGAAGTCGATGGCGGGCCACAGCCCGGGCCAGAACTACAACAACCGCACCGATGAGGCGCTAGGCCAAGCCGTCGACGTTTGGAAGGCGGTGGAGCGGGAGATCATCCGGCCGCTGCGCCCATGGCTGGGCTACTTCATGCTGTTGGAGGACAACGAGGCCTTCACCCACCCGGTCTCACCGCGCAAGGCGGTGTGGGAGCCAGATCCGGCCTTCGACGGCGCCAGCTACGCGGACCGGTATGTGATCTTCTTCGAGCGGATGGTCCGTGAACGGCTGCTGGACGCTGCCTGTGTGGTCCTCGCCGACAAGGACTCCGCCGCGGTGAGGTTCCCGTCAGACTCGGTGAGCTTTCAGGCCTTCGCAGCGGCCATCCACGGCAGGTGCCTTCAATTCATGGCCACAAACTCAGACATCGCCTGGTCAGCAGGCTAACAGCCGCCGCAATCGGCTGGCTCCGCTCTTGGCGGGCAGTGTTCCAGACCTCGACACCTCCGACGACCGACCGCAGCGCCGTTAGCTGCTGCCGATGTGTCTACGCCACGGCGGCGAGAAGGTCAGATCGGCGGATCCCGTAGAGCGTTGCGGCCGCCGCGGTGGCCGCCCTCCGGTCTCGACGGCTGAACGCGGTCGCGAGGGCAGCCGCGGTTGACGCGTCGATGGCGTCGGGAGCGGGCACACGGATCTTGCGCAAGTACTGAGCCTGGAACCGGTAGGTGCCACCGCGCATCTTCACGCAGTAGGCGCCCACGAACAGATTGGCAATGTCCGACAACAGGATCCCTCCCAGCACTCTCAGGTCCCACTTGCCCGACACCACGTAGTACAGATTGTGGTGAGGATAGAAGTCTCCCGTGTCGAGCACAGGGTGAGCCGCCGACTTGAGGTCGGGGAGCAACAGCTTCGGTCGGGCTTGCAGTTCGGGATCGACCCGGTCGATTGTGCGGTACCAGGAAGCCGGCCGGCGGCGGGCCACATGCCGCTGCTTAATCTTGGCGCTGTGGCTCCGCAGGTACGAGGCGAGGCCGGGATATGCCTCGAGATCGACGAGGCGGCCGTCCTCCCATGGATTCACGAGGAACCGCCCACCCCATCGTGGGGTGCCCGAGGCGATGTCATGCGCGGTCAGCATCGGCAGCAGGCGGCCACGCTCGACTCCCGGCGCGTCCTCGACAACAAAGACGTCGTCGCAGCCGGTGGCTACACCGATACTGACACGGGTGTCTGTGCGCCAGTCCTCGAGGGGATCGAAGCGCTCCTCCATATCCGCTATCAATTCCAGCGCGCCGGGCGACCCCGACGGCCAGTGGCCGCCGCCGGCGAACCATCCGTCGAGCCTCCCGGCCTCGAATCGGCCCCCGCTGGGAGCGACATCGTCGCTATCGGTCAGCCACCGCGCAACGATGCGGCCGTCGGTTGCGTCGAAGCCGTCGGCGGTCTCCACGACACGAGCCGTTCCCTGAGACCCGTTGCGCATCACGGTGATCGCCGGGTACGCCGACACCGAGTCCTCGAACGCGTCCACGGCGTGCATCACCACGACCGTGTCCACCGCATACTCAGAAGCCACCAGCGCCCGCAGCCGTTCGCCGTACTGGTTGTGCATCCAACGGTCCGCGCAGATGTACGCGAGCCTCCCTTCGGGGCCGAGCATCGACAGGCCCTTCTCGAAGAAGCCGACGTAGATGTCGGCCCTTCCCCGCATGGTGGGACACTCGGACCTATACGCCGCGCTGACCTCGCTCGGCATGTCTTCGAGCCTGACATAGGGCGGGTTGCCGACCACGAAGTCGGCCTCCCGGGAATCGTCGAGTCCAGCGCCGAGCAGGAAATCCCCTTGGGTAACCCACTGCGAGCTGAGACTCTCGGCAACCTCGGCCGGCTGGCCGAGTTCGACAAGCCGGCTAGCAACAGATCCGCGGGCGGCATCGACGTTGCGGTCGAGCACATCGAACGCTCGGATGGCCGGACCCATGTCGGGCAGGGACCGGCCATGGCTCGCACAGGACTCCACCAGCCGCTCAACGATCGGCACCAGGAAGGCCCCGGCGCCGCACGCGGGCTCCACGATCACCGACTCCCCCAAGTCATCAGCGGCTCGGTAGCCAGCCAGGTCCAGGATCAAATCAACCACCCAGCGGCGGGTGAACACCTCTCCGTGCGCTCCATCCGCATCGACGGTCCAAGTCGGCATCGCCCTGGCAACCTCCATCAACTTGGGCTGGCGGTGACAGGTCATCGGCACCGTCCCCCACCGATCAAACTACATGAACGCCATTTCACAGAAGGGCACCCTAGGAGGGCATTGTGACAGGCCGCAGCGAGCCGCCCTCGACACTCAGAGCCTGGATCGCGAAACGGCCACACTGGTCTCGGGCTCTCCCCACATCCACGGCGTGGCGAATGAACTCCCCCCCGGTTCACGAAGTCGCGACTCGCGCGCGTCGCCCCATCGGCCTACGTCTCGTATGCGATTGCGGGCGTCAGCCGAGCCCACTTCCCACGATTTTTCCCACGCGATGTAGCGCTATAGCCACATCCACCGGGCACCGGCGACCGTTTCCGACCCAGATGCCGCGGTGACCTTGGAGTTCTGGGCCGTTATGGCACCTCATGGGCACAACCAGGACGGTTCGATTCCCCTGAGTGGAGGTGAGCGGACTCGAACCGCCGACCTCTTCGTTGCGAACGAAGCGCTCTAGCCAGCTGAGCTACACCCCCGTGCGGGACACTCATCGTACCGCCGCAGGTTGCCGCTGCTTCGGTTGGTTGCCGCCGGCGCCCCTGCGCTTAACCTGCTGCGGGTGCGGCGCATTTCCGATCTGTCCTGGAACGTTCTCGGCTACGGGCTCTGGGCTGTCGGCTGCCTGCTGTTCGCGGTGGCTGCCGTGCGTGACGGCGACGTGGTCTCGACGCTTGCCGGCCTGCTGTTCCTGATCGGTGTCCTGGTCGTCATCGGGCCGATGATCCGGGCATCACGCAACAACTGAATCGGGAGAGGCGCGCCGAACAGGTCCGCAACCGCCCGCTCGCGGATACAGCCCGGAGCGCGGCGTCAGTGGCGGCCGCGTCCGCCGCCGATGAAGGCGACCGCCGCTTCCTCCGCCGGGGAGGACACGTCCGCCTTGTGGGCGGCGGCGGTTCTTGCCGACACGATGTCGGTGACTTTGGCTTGACGCTCCAGGACGCGGCGCTGGCGGTGACAGAGAGCGATGACGTAGGCGACGAGTAGGACGTCGATCGCGACGTGGACGGCGATCATGGCGCCGCCGGCGGTGATGGCCGAGACGAACGTGACGAGGGCCAGCGAGCCGAGGCCGATCAGGATGTTCCGGCGACGCCGGCGGCCCCTCTCCCGCTGCAGGCGGGCCACACCCTCACGGTCCGCGCCGAGGCCGGGGGCGATCAGTGTCGGTCGTTGCGGTGGCGCAAGCTGCTTGACCCCGGTGAGGGAAATGACTTTGCTCGTGCCTTGCCAAGAGGGCACCGAAGAACTCGTCGCTTGAGGACTGTACCTACGTTCGTTTTGATACTGGGAAAGGCGCCGTAACCACCTTGGCGCGAGTACGGCCAACCACAACGCGGCGAGGATGAGAACTGTCACAAGAGTAGGCAACGGATTTCCTACTACAAGTATGTCATTTCGTCGGGTCGAAGTTGTGGATATCTTGTGACTCGCTTGCTGGATCCCGGGTACGACGGGTCAGCGAGGTCTTTGCGAGGATCTCGGCCCGGATCTCGATTGCCGGCGAGCGCCAAACAACCTAGCGCGCGACGCTCACGGGTTTCGTGGATTTCCGGGCACAAATCGGATCAATGATGCGACCGAAATGTGGACTTCATGGGGATTCTCTGGGTGTTCGAGAACGGGCTCCGGCGGCACTCGAATTCCGGCTCGCGAAGCAGGATTCCGGGAGCTAGCCGGCTCCGTCGCGGCGGTACGTGCCGGAGCGTCCGCCGGTCTTCTCCCACAGGCAGACGTCGCTGATGACCATGGAGCGATCCAACGACTTGCACATGTCGTAAATTGTCAGCGCGGCCACGGTGCAGGCCGTCATGGCCTCCATCTCGACGCCGGTGCGGTCCAGGGTCTCGACCTCGGCCTCCACGTCGATGTGACCGTCCTCGATGCTGAAGTTGACCAGCACCGATCCCACCAGGAGGGGATGGCAGAGCGGGATCAGGTCGGGCGTTCGCTTGGCGGCCTGGATGCCGGCGACACGGGCGACCGCCAGGACATCGCCCTTGCCGATGGCGCCGCGGGCGACGGCCGAGGCCGTCTCGGACGTCATGTTGACCCGGGCCCGGGCGATGGCGCGTCGATGCGTGGGTTCCTTGGCGGAGACGTCCACCATGCGTGCCCGGCCGAGGGGGTCGAGGTGCGTGAAACCCAGATCACTCACCGCGCCAAGCCTTCCGGTGACACTCAGCCGCCGATCTGGGACATGGAGCGCTTCGGCCGCACGAAATGCACCTTGCCGATGCTGTGGCCGGCCCACTTGTCCCGGACGGCCCCCCGCACGATCTCGGCCAGGTCGTCGTCGGTGGCGCCGCTGCGCAGCGGGGTCCGCAGGTCGTACTCCTCCAACCCGAAGAGGCAGTTGCGGAACTGCCCGTCTGCGGTGAGGCGGATCCGATCGCAGGACCCGCAGAACGATTGGGTCACGCTGGCGACCACGCCGAAGAACCCCTTGCCGTCGAGATAGCGGAATCGGCTCGCCGGCTCGCTGCCCCCCCGGTGGGCCTCGAACGGGAAGACCTCGCCGATGCGCCGGGTGATCTCGTCGAGGCCCACCACGGCGCCGGCGCGCCACCCTTCCTCCGCGTCGAGGGGCATGTACTCGATGAACCGCACCTCGACACCCTTGTCGCGCCCGAACGCCGCGAAGTCGAGGAGTTCGTCGTCGTTCACGCCCCGCATGACGACGACGTTGACCTTCACCGGATCCAGGCCCGCGGCGATTGCGGCATCCACGCCGTCGAGCACGCGATCCAGGTCGTCGCGGAGCGTGATCTCGCGGAACCTGCCGGCCTGCAGCGAGTCGAGGGAGATGTTGATCCGCCGCAACCCGGCGTCGGCCAGATCAGCGGCCAGCAGGCCGAGCGTGATGCCGTTGGTCGTCAGAGCGAGGTCGGTGCCCAGGGGCGTCAGCATCCTCACGAGGTCGGCCAGGCGGGCCCGGACGGTGGGCTCGCCGCCGGTGAGGCGGATGCTTCCCACGCCGAAGCGCTCGACGAGCAGGCGGGCGACGCACGTGATCTCCTCGAACGTCAACAACTCCGAACGGGGCAACCAGTCGAGGCCCTCGGGCGGCATGCAATACGTGCACCGGAAGTTGCAGCGATCGGTGACGGAGATGCGCAGGTCGCGGTGCACCCGACCGAAGGTGTCGACGAGTTGCTCCGCCATCACCTCAGACTACCGGGCCGGCGGGCTGTGGTGCCCTTCGCCCCCGATCCCGGGGAACCACCGGGAGGCAGGCGCCCGGCGGCGCCGGACCGCGAGCGGTCAGCCCTCGTGCAGGCGGATGAGCTCCACGGCGTCGCCCTCGGCGGCTCCATGGCCGTCCGGGAGAACCGCCAGCCCGTTTGCCGCGGCGAGGGACGAGAGCTGGTGCGACCCCTGCCCACCCGCCGACCGCACCTCGTAGCGGCCCTCGCGGTAACCCCACACCACGCGGGCGAAGTGGATCTTGCCGTCGGGCCGGCGGCGCAGCGGTGCGGAGGCGATCGCACGCACGAGAGGGCGATGGAGCTGCGTGTGCCCCATCATCCGGCGCAGCGCCGGGCGCGCCAGCAACTCGAACGACACCATGGAGCTGACCGTGTTCCCCGGCAGCCCGAACACGGGTGTCTCGCGCACCATGCCGAACGCGAACGGCTTGGCCGGCTTGATGGCCACCTGCATCCAGGACATGTCCCCCATCTCGTCCAGCACGACCTTGACGCAGTCGTAGTCGCCCATGCTGACGCCGCCGCTCGTGAGGACGGCATCGCACTTGTCGACGCCCCGGCCGATTGTGGCTCTGATGGTGTCGGGGTCATCACGCACCATGCCGAGGTCGACACCCTCGAGACCGGCCTGGCGCACCAGGCTGAGCAGCGAATAGCGGTTGGAGTCCCGCACCTGGCCGAGCGACAGCGGCTGGGAACCGTCCACCAACTCGTCGCCGGTGGACATCACCCCGACTCGGGGCCGGCGGACGACGTCCACCGCGTGGATGCCCAGCCCGGCCAGGACACCCAGGTGAGCCGGCTGCAGCACCTCTCCCGGCTCGAAGACCACCTTCCCGACCTCGAGATCCTCGCCGGCGTTGCGCACGTGATTGCCCGCCGGCACGCTGACCTCGGCGACGACACGTCCGCCGCCGTCGAGCGCCCGGGTCCGCTCGACCATGATGACGGCGTCGGCGCCCGGTGGGATGGGAGCACCCGTCATGATGCGGATCGCCTGGCCGGCGCCGACGCTCACCGCCGGCACCGCCCCCGCGGCGAGCGTGTCCACGACATCGAGCGTGACCGGCGCCGCCGCCGTGTCGGCCGATCGCACCGCGTAGCCGTCCATGGCCGTGTTGTCGAAGGCCGGAACCGCTTCGGCGGCCGCGACCGCGCCCGCGGTGACGTGGCCGAGCGCCTCGACCAGCGGCAGCGTGACCGTGGGCAGTGGGGCGCAGTGGTCGATGACGACCTGCTGCGCCTCGGCGAGGGGGATCACGAAGTCGTGAACGACCGGCGATGGAAGATGTTGGGGAGCCTCGCCTCCTCGCCCTTGACGAGGCGCAGGATGTTGCGCCAGTGGAGGCAGACGATCACCAGGGCCACAGCCGCCAGCAGCACCGGCTCCCACCATCGCACCGAGCCGAAGGCCACCTGGATCCCGACGCCGACGGGGATGAGCGGCACGGCCACGAGTGAGCCCACCGACGGGCGACCGGACCACTTGGTGACGATGAGGAACAGCACGATTGCACCGAGCGTGGCGAACGACCACATCACCAACGACGCTCCGCCGTACGTGGCAACGCCCTTTCCGCCGCGCAGGCGACGCGTGAGAGGAGCGATGTGACCGAGCACCGCGGCGATCGCGCAGCCCACTGCGACCGGTCGACCGGCCAGCAGCAACGCCACCAGCGTCGGAGCCACACCCTTCAACAGGTCGCCGATGAGGACCATGGCCCCGGCCCCCCGCCCGGCCACCCGATACATGTTGGTGGCACCCGGGTTGCCCGAGCCCTCGGTCGTCGGGTCGATGCCGACGAGGCGACCGACGAGATGCGCGGTCGGGAAGGTGCCGAGCAGGTACGCCACCGGCACGAGCAGCCACCATGCACTCATGGGAGACATGTTAGAACACGACCTCCGGCCGCGTCAGGGCCGGAACCGAGCGGAAAGGCTCGTCCCCGCCGACCCGCCGCGGCCACCGGTCGGCCGCGGCGGGCGATGTCCCCGACCGCTGCCGGACAGGTGGCGCCATCCCGCCGCAGCTATAGGGTTAGCGGCCGGTCCGCGAGTCGTGCCGGCGAAGCCTGAACGGGCGACCGGAGGCGAGGAGCCGCATGCCCACCTACGAGTATCGCTGCCGAACCTGCGATGTCCGTTTCGAGGTCCGGCAATCGTTCACCGAGGACAGCCTGACCAGTTGTCCGGCCGCCGGCTCCGAGCAGAGTCCTGCCGCCTGCATCGCCCCGGGCAAGGGCGTGGTGCGGAAGGTCTTCAGCGCTCCGTCCATCAGCTTCAAGGGCGACGGCTTCTACAAGACCGACAGCCGCTCGGGGACCGGCCGCTCCACCAACGGGGCGAAGGAGAAGACGCCCGCCGAGGGCGCGTCGAAGTCCGACGACACCGCCAAGAAGGCGCCCGACGGCGGGGCCAAGGAATCCTCCGGCAGCGGCGAGTCGAAGGGTGACCGCGCCCCGGCAGAGGTCACCTCGTCGTGAGACCGCTCGCACCGTCGGCGCGATGACCGCCGCCCGAGGCGGCGTGCAGGTCGGCATCCTCGGCGGCAGCGGCTTCTACTCCCTGGCCGAGGATCTGCGTCCCGTCCCGGTCGACACGCCGTACGGAGCGCCGTCGGCGGTGCTGCGGATCGGCCACTTCGCGGGCCGGGACGTGGCCTTCCTGGCCCGCCACGGCGAGAATCACGAGTTCCCCGCGCACCGGGTGCCGTACCTGGCGAACCTCTGGGCGCTGCGGTCCGTCGGCGTGCGGAGTCTCCTGGCGCCGTTCTCCTGCGGCTCGCTGCAGCTGCACATCGCGCCGGGCGATTTCGTGATCTGCGACCAGATCGTCGACCGCACCCAGGGACGCCGGCAGACGTACTACGACGGGCCCCAGGTCCACCACGTGACGTTCGCCGATCCGTACTGCCCGGCGCTGCGGCGCACCGCGGTCGCGGCGGCCCGAGCCGAGGGGATCAACGCGCATGACGGCGGCACCGTGGTCGTCATCGAGGGGCCGCGCTTCTCGACCCGGGCCGAGTCGCGGTGGTTCACCGCACTCGGGGGTGACGTGGTGAACATGACGCAGGTACCCGAGGCTCCGCTGGCCGCCGAGCTGGGCATGTGCTTCGCCGGCATCGCCCTCGTGACCGACTACGACGCCGGCACGCTCGACGGTGCAGACGCCGAGCCGGTCACCCACGAGCAGGTGCTGGCCGTCTTCCGGGACAACCTCACGCGCGTGCGGGACCTCATCGGGCGTCTCGTGGCCGATCTCCCCGCCACCCAACCCGCCTGCTGCAAGGACCGTGAAGGGCCGGTCTCCGGCTCCGTCGCCCCGTAGCGCACCCTCGACAGCACCCCGCTAGCCTCTCGTTCAGCGCCGGCCCACTTGGCGCGGCTTCCCCCCAACTCCCGTCGGCGAGAGGAAGCCCGCCATGCCCGCACTGTCCCCGCTCCGCCGGCGCGCCGATGCGCCGTCCTGGCATCGCTCGCCGCTGTACCGCTGGTTGCGCCGCCCCTTGGTCTACTGGAGCGTCGTCGCACTGCTCGTGGTCATCACCGCCATCGCTGGGGCCCGCCAGTCGGACCGCCAGCGCCAATTCGAGGCCAGCTACGGCGAACTGCGCCAGGTGCCGGTGGCCGTCACCCTCATCAGACCCGGAGAGATCCTCGACAGCCGGGCCGTGCGCTGGGAACGGCGGCCGGCCGCCGGCGTGCCACCAGGTGCGGCCACCGATCTCGCCGAGGGCGCGGTCGCCGCGGCTGCGATCTACCCGGGGGAGGTCGTACACACCGAGCGGGTGGCCGGGCGCGGCGGCGGGCTCAGCAGCCGGCTGGCACCGGGATCGGCGGCCGTCTCGATCCCGACGTCCTACGGGGTCCCGCCGGTGCAGTCCGGCGATCAGGTGACCCTGATCGCCGTGTTCGACACCTTCTCCGCGGAGCCGGCGCCCGAAGCGCGGCCCGTCGCGCGGCACGCCACCGTCGTGGAGGTCGACGAGGACACCGTGACCGTGGCGGTCCGCCAGAGCGAACTGGGAGCCACGGTGTCCGCCCTCGTCTGGGGCACCGTCGCCATCGTCGCCGTCGGCGCAGCCGCCGGCTGATGGAGCCGCCGCAAAACGCGGCGCGCCGGATGCGCCACCCGCGGTGGGCTCAGACCCAGCCGGTGTCCCGGAAGGACGTGGCGACGAGGGCCAGGACGGAGACGCCCAGCGCCGCCCGGTACCAGGCGAAGGGGCCGAAGTCGAGGCGCCGGACCAGCGCCAGCAGCAGCCCCACGGCCGCCCATCCGGCCAGCGCCGCCGCCACCGTTCCCCAGATGAACGCCGCCCGGGCGTCCGCGGGGACGCCCGACCATCCGCCCACGTCGATCAGCTTGTACACCGCGGCCCCCGCGATGATCGGCACGCTCATGAGCATGGCCAGCCGTACGGCGGCCAGCCGCGACAGACCCAGCAGCCGGCCGGCGGTGATGATCACCCCCGACCGCGACACACCCGGGACCAACGCCATCGCCTGGGCCACGCCCAGCACGACCGCGTGGCGGCCGCTCACTTCCTCCATCGGGCGCTCGCCACCGCAGCGGTCGGCCCACCACAGCAGGATCCCGAACACGACGAGCGTGCAGGCGGTCACCCAGACCCGCTCGTTGCGCTCCAGCGCAGCCCCGGCCGTCACGCCCACGACCGCTGCCGGCACCGTTGCCAGCACCAGCAGCCAGGCCCGCCTGCCCTCGGGACTGCGGCGGCGCACCACCTGCCGAGCCCCGGCCACGACGAGTCGCACGACGTCGCTCCCGAAGTAGGCCAGCACGCCCACCAGCGTTCCGGCGTGCAGCGCCACCTCGAAGGCGGTCCACAGGCCGGGGTCGCCGGCGAACGGCTCCCAGCCCGCCAGCCAGGTGACGATCTGCAGATGCCCGCTGGAGGAGATCGGCAGGAACTCGGTCAGCCCCTGGAGGATGCCGAGTATCACGGCTTCCAGAATCGACATCAGCGGTTGCCCGGTACACCGGTCAACCCGGCGGGGCGCTCACTCCCCCGAGACTGTCACGTCGGCAACCACCAGGGTGACACCGGCCGCCGTCATCGGCAGCCAGGTGAGGTCGCTGCCCACGGCCACGACGTCCAGCAGCATGCGCTGCAGGGTCGACGCCACGGTGAACTCCCGGATGGGTTCGGCCAGTTCTCCGTCGCGGATGCGCAGCCCCTCGGCACCCGTGGAGAAGTCCCCGCTGACCAGGTTGACGCCCGAGTGCAGGCCGCTCACCTCCTGCACCAGGACGCCGTCGGCTATGCCGCCGACGAGATCGGCGGCGTTGCGGTCACCCGGGGTCGGCACCAGCGCCATGGCACCCACGCCGGGGACCGAGGAGTAACCCCGCACGGCCGAGCCGGTGGAGGCCGCGCCTAAGCGACGGCCCGTGTAGCTGTTGTGCAGGAATCGCTGCAGAACGCCCGCGGTTATCAACTCGTTGCGGCGGGTGGCCAGTCCCTCGCCGTCGCAGAGGCCGGCGCCGAAGGCTGCGGGATCGGTGGGGTCGTCGGTCAGGGACAGCAGGGATGACGTCACCGGCTCGCCGAGCCGGCCGGCGAACAGCGAGCGGTTCGTCACTGCGCCCTCCCCTGACAGCGTGGCGCCGACGAGTCCCAGGAACTGCGCCGTGACCCACGGGTCGAAGACGACGGTGGTGCGCATCGTGGCCGGCTTGCGGGCGCCGAGTAGCCGCACGGCCCGCTCGGTGGCGTCGGTGGCCGCCTGCTGAACGTCCAGAGCGTCGAGGCTGCGGCCCACGCTGAAGCCGAATCCGGTCTGGGTGTCCTCGCCCTCCGCCGCGATCGAGAAGACCGAGAGGTGGCAGCCGGAGCTCCGTTCGATCGAGCGGATACCACTGGTCGTGACGACCGCCCCCAGGGACAGTGAGTCGGCGTAGTCGGCAGACTCCACACTGCTGATACGCCGGTCGCCCGCCAGCACCGCCCGCTCGAGTTCAAGGGCCAGATCGATCTTCGTCTCCGGTGCGACGGCGGCCAGTTCCGGGCACCAGAGGTCGAGGTCGGGAGCGGTCACGCCGTCGGGCACGGCGACGCCGAGGAACTCGTCCGGGCTTCCGAAGGCGGCGTTGTCGCGGGCCTCCTGCAGCGTCTCGGCCACGACCTCCTCGTCATGGCTGCCGGCGTGAGCGAAGCCCTGCCTCCGGTCGATCACCACCCTGATGCCCACACCGTCGGCAGTGGCAGAGGCGAACGACTCCACCTCGCCCTGCCAGGCGCGAACGTCGGTTTCGACCGACCGCACCGCCACGACCTCGATCTGCTCGCCGGACCGCGCCTGGGCCACCACACGCTCGCCGAGCGCGGCAAGCGTCTCGCCCGTCAGGTCGTCATCGTGCAAGGCAACGCCCCGATTCAGCGCGGCGCGGTCAGCCGGCTCAGGCAGCGGTGCCGCCCACGGTGAGGCGCTGGACCCGCAGCGTGGGTGTCCCGTCGCCCACCGGCACCCCCTGACCGTCCTTGCCGCACATGCCCGGCGACCCCATGGCGAAATCGTTGCCCAGGGCGTCGATCAGCATCAGAACGTCGGGGCCGTTGCCGATGAGGTTGCCCTCGCGGATGGGGGCGGTGAGGCGCCCGTCCTCGATGAGGTAGGCCTCGGTCATGCCGAACACGAAATCGCCGGTGGCGGTGTTCACCTGGCCCCCACCGAGGTGCGCCACGTAGACCCCGTGCGGGGTGTCGGCGACGATGTCGCCGGGGTCGCTGTCGCCGTTGCCGATGTAGGTGTTGGTCATGCGCACCATCGGCAGGTGCTGGTAGCTCTGGCGGCGCCCGTTGCCCGACGAAGCGTCCCGCCCCTCGCGGTCGGCTCGCAGCCGGTCCCACATGTAGTCCTCGAGCACGCCGTCGGCGATCAGCACGTTGCGCTGCGCCGGGCGGCCCTCGTCGTCGATGGCGTAGCAGCCCCACTCGCCGGACATCGTGCCGTCGTCGATGAGGGTGACCATGGGGTTCGCCACCTGCTCACCGATCCGCCCGGCGAAGACCGACACGTCCTTGTGGATGTGGTCGGCCTCCAACCCATGCCCGCAGGCCTCGTGGAACAGCACGCCACCTCCTCCGGGCCCGATGACGACCGGCATGGTCCCGCTGGGGGCGGGCACTGCCTCGAGCTTGCGCAGCGCCCGCCGGGCTGCGGTCCGCGCCAGGTCGGCCACATCGACGGTGTCGAAGAGTTCGAAGCCCACGGTGTGCCCGAGGGTCTCCCGGCCGTTCTGCTTGCCGGCGTCACCCGCCGCGTCCACCGACACGGAGAAGAAGGTCTTCACCTGCTCGTCTGCGGACATCAGACCGTCGCTGTTGGCCACAAGGATCCGCCGCCGGCTGTCGCCGTAGTTGCAGGCCACCTGGAAGATGGCAGACCCCTCGGCGCGGGCGGCCTCCTCGGCTGTGCACAGCAAGTCCACCTTGCGGGCCTTCGCCACGGTGTCGGGGGCAGCGGTCACGTCATTGGGCGCCGGGGCGTCCTGGCGGCTCAGCGGCCTCCCGGGCTGCTGCACGCCCCCGGCGCGGGCCGCGGCCGCGGCGACCCTTGCGGCCTCGCGCAGGCCGGCGGGCGAGAGTGCGGTCGTGTGGGCGAAGCCGACGGACGCCCCGGCGCGCACCCGGATGCCCGCACCCCTCGACCGGCCCGAGACCAGCTCCTCGATCCTGCCGTCGTCGAAACCGGCGCGGCAGGCGCGGCGGTCCTCGACGAAGACCTCGGCGAAGTCACCGCCGGTGCGCAGCGCGGCGTGCAGGGTGGCATCGAGGACTTCCGCATCCGGCATGGCGCTTGTCATCGCTGCCTCCTCCACCGCCAGGCGCCGCAACTTCATGTGGTTCGCGAGACGGGCGACAATCAGGGTACCAATCGCCGATCCCGAACCCGGATCGGCTCGAGCCGCCGGCTCGCTCGCTCGCCCGGATGGACGTGATCGCTCCCGCGGCGGCCCGTAGGGTACGGGGCCGTGACTCTCGAACCAGGCGCCCGCGGCCGCGCTGAACGCACGGTCGGCGAAGCGGACACGGGGGAGTCCGTCGGATCCAGCGACCTGCCCGTGCTGGCCACGCCGGTGGTGCTGGCGCTCTGCGAGTCCGCCACGCTGGACACGCTGGCCGGGTCGCTGCCGGAGACGTCGACCAGCGTGAGCATGCGAATCCACTTCGATCACGTGCGGCCGGTGCCCATCGGCCGCACGGTGCTCGCAAAGGCACGCCTCGAACGGGTCGAAGGCCGGCGCCTGACCTTCAGCGTGGAGGCACGCGACGGCGACGGCGACCTCATCGGCAGCGGCCGGATCGTCCGGATCGTCGTCGACCGTGAGAGGTTCGTGCAACGCATCCCGCAGGAGCCATAGACCCGGTCGCTCCTGCCGGGTGCCCCGATTCCCTGATTCGGGCCAAGCCCATCACCCGACCGTCGACCCGCGCGACACGTCCACGTGCAGCGCGGCCGGCCGGGTTCACCTCCCCATGGGCGCAAAACGCGCCCCCATCACTCACGAGTAACCTGGAAAACGCCCAACGACGGACCGGGCCGACGAGCAAGCCGGTCATCACAACGGCGGCGAGCCGCAGCCGCGGTCGAGCCGGACATCAACGCACTGCCGACGAGACGTCGAGGAATCAATGGACCGCAAGCGCACCTGGACCGTCTACGCGCTCCGCGCGGGCATCAGTGCCGGTCTGCTGACGTTCCTGATCGTCCAGGGACCAAACCTCGACGCATCCAAGCTGCTCCCGGACTGGAACCGCTGGACGCCCTTCTGGCTCTTCGGGGCCTTCGCCCTCACCGGGCTGTCGCTCGTCCTGGCCGCGGTCCGCTGGCGGCAGGTCACCGAGGCGCTGCATCTCGACGTCCCCATGCGCGCCGTCCTCTCGCACTTCATCGCCGGGCAGTTCGTGTCGAACATGATGCCGACCACTATCGGCGGGGACGTCCTGCGGGTGACGCGGGTCGCCGCCGACACGGGGAACCGTCCGGGGGCGTTCGCCTCGGTGATCTTCGAGCGACTCTCGGGATGGCTGGTCCTGCCACTGTTCACGTTCATCGGTCTGGCAATCAACCCGCCCCTGGCCCGGCTGGGAGCCTCGTCCGCCACCGCCATCGGGCTGGCAGGCATCACCCTGGGCGCCTTCGTCGGGCTGCTCTACATCGTGGGGCACCCGGCCACGGGCCGCTGGCTGGAAGGTCGTGCAGGAATCGGGCGCTACCTCAACGCCATGCACCTCGCCGTGGACGCGCTCAAGGCGCAACCGCGGGCAGCGGTCCGGTTGGTGGCGGCCTCGTTCGCCTACCAGCTGTCGGTCCTGCTGGCGGTCGGCTGCGCCGTCGAGGCCATCGGCATCGACGAGGTGGGCTTCACCGCCCTGCTGGCGTTCTTCCCCGCGGTGCTGATGCTGCAGGTCCTGCCGCTCGGCATCGGCGGCCTCGGTGTGCGCGAGGCCTCGCTCGTGTTCTTCCTGGGCTCCATCGGGGTGGCGGAGGAACAGGCCTTCTCCCTCGGACTCCTCATCGGCCTGCTGATCCTCATCTGCAGCCTCCCGGGGCTCCCCGCAGTGCTGCTCGGCAACCGCTTGTTCGGCAAACGCCGCGCCGCTGCAAACGCGCCGGCGGCCGACGAACGCGCCGAGGTCCTCGTCTGAGGGCGACCATGACCACGGAACTCGCTCGGCCGGACCGTCGAATCGGGCGCGGCGCCCGGGCAGGCACGGCGCTATCGTCGGGCGCCGAATCGCTACGGCGCAGCGTCGCCGATCAGGTGGACCGCGAGCGCGCGACCCGCCAGGACCTGGGGATCCGCTGGTGGCGCGAGATCCTGCTGATCGCGCTGTTCTACTTCGGTTACAACCTCGTCCGTAACATGTTCGGGTCGGCCGCGGTGGGGCCGAGCCTGGCGCTGAACAACGCCGAGCTCGTCATCGAGCTGGAGCGGTCGCTGGGTCTCTACATCGAATCCACCGTGCAGGGCTGGTTCCTGGGATGGGACACCTTCATCTCCGTGTGGAACGTGTTCTACGGCCTGCTGCACTTCACGGTCACGTTCTTCACGTTGATGTGGCTCTACCTCAAGTTCCCCGACGCCTACCAGCGCTGGCGGACCACGGGCCTGCTCTGCACCGGGCTGGGGCTGGTCGGCTTCGCCCTGTTCCCGCTCATGCCGCCCCGCCTGCTCGGCGACTGCGGTGCGTTCGGCGCCTGCCTCGCCGACGCCGGGTTCGTCGACACGATGGTGCATTACGAGGGGTTGTGGTCGTTCGACTCGGGCACTTTCCAGAAGCTCTCCAACCAGTACGCGGCGATGCCGAGCATCCACTTCGCCTGGGCCTTCTGGTGCTTCCTGGCGCTCCGGGGCCGGATCCGCAGCAACTGGGGCCGTGTCTGCTTGTATCTCTATCCCCTGCTGACCCTGTTCGCCGTCGTGGTCACCGCCAACCACTACTGGATCGACGCCGCCGCAGGGATCGTGTGCGTCCTGGTTGCACTGGCCTGGGCGACACCGCTGGTTCGTCTGGCGCAGCAGCAGCGCCGGCGGGCTCTGCAGGCCCGGGCGGAGCCGGAAACCGATCCGACCGTCCCGGCGACCGGCGACCGGCTAGCGGCACGCGGCAAGCACTAAGGTATCCACAGTTTGTCCCCGGCCGGCGATCCCATCGAGGCTCCACAATGCTCCTGAATCGGGTCCTGACACCCGCGATCCTGCGATCGATGAGCTACGAGGAACTCGACGCGCTCGCCGAGGAGATCCGCGCCTTCATCGTGGACGCCGTCAAGACGCACGGCGGCCACCTGGGCTCGAACCTCGGCGCCGTCGAACTCACGCTCGCCCTGCACCGTGTCTTCAACTCACCCACGGACGCGATCATCTGGGACACCGGGCATCAGGCGTACGTGCACAAGATCGTGACCGGCCGGTCGCACATGTTCGAGGAGCTGCGCAAACCCGGAGGCCTGTCGGGATACCCCTCGCGAGAGGAGTCCGAGCACGACTGGGTCGAGAACAGCCACGCCTCCACCTCGCTGAGCTATGCCCACGGGCTGGCGCTCGCCTACCAGTCGGCCGAGCAGCGCGGCGGCGCCCGGCGCCGCGTGGTTGCGGTGATCGGCGACGGCTCGATGACGGGGGGAATGGCGTTCGAGGGCCTCAACAACCTCGGACACTCCAACCTGGACGTCGTCATCATCTTCAACGACAACGGACGCTCCTACGCGCCCACCGTGTCGCGGCTCAGCGAACGCCTCGCCCGCCTGGCGGTGAACCCGGCATTCGTCCAGCACCAGGAACGGCTCGAGCGGATCCTGGGAGACCTGCCCCTCGTCGGCGAGCACATGGACCGGGTCGTCGACGCGGTGAAGGCCGGCGTGCGCGAACTGTCGGAGTCGCCCTCGTTCTTCTCCGACCTCGGCGTGCGCTACACCGGACCGTTCGACGGCCACGACATCCGCAACCTCGAGCGCAGCCTGCGCCATGCAGCGGAGCTGAGTGGCCCGGTCGTCGTGCACGTCCTCACCGACAAGGGTCGGGGCTACGCGCCCGCCGAGCGCGACCCCATCAAGCGCATGCACGACACGTCGCAGACCAAGCACGGCAGCTACACCCAGGCCTTCGCCGACGCCATCATCAAGGAGGCCGAGAACCGGCCGGAGTTGGTGGCGATCACCGCCGCCATGCCCGACTCAACGGGCCTGCTGGCCTTCAAGGAGCGCTTCCCCGATCGGTTCGTGGACGTGGGCATCGCCGAGCAGCACGCCGTCACGTCGGCCGCCGGCATGGCGATGGGAGGCCTGCGGCCCGTCGTCGCCATCTACTCGACGTTCCTGACCCGGGCGCTCGACCAGGTGAACCTCGACGTGGGGCTGCATCGCCAGCCGGTCGTCTTCTGCCTGGATCGCGCAGGGATCACCGGCGACGACGGCCCCTCGCACCACGGGATCCTCGACATGGCCCTGCTCACGAAGGTTCCGGGAATGTGCGTGATGGCGCCATCCTCGTACCAGGAGCTGGAGGTGATGCTGGCGCAGGCGTTGGAGACGACCGACGGTCCCGTCGCCATCCGCTGGCCGAAGACCGCGGCGCGACACGTTCCCGAGGAGGAGGTCGGTCACGGACTGGCCGGCCGGAAGATCCGCAGCGGCGAGACCGTCTGCCTGCTGTCCGTCGGGAAGATGCTGGACGCCGCCGAGGAGGCCGCGGACCTACTGGAGAGCCAGGGCGTGTCGACCTCGGTCTGGGACGTGCGCGTCGTGGCGCCTCTGGACGAGGCGATGCTGAGCGATGCCCGCACCCACTCCCTCGTCGTCACCATCGAGGACGGGATCCGCGAGGGCGGCGCAGGGGCAGGCATCGCCACAGCCCTCAGCGAGATGGACGGCGCGGGAGGGGTCCCGGCGATCCGGATCCTGGGGATCCCGACTTCGTACCTCCCGCACGGCAAGCCGGATCAGATCCTTGCCGCCTGCGGCCTCGACGCCGCGGGCATTGCGGCGACGGCGCGGGAAACCCTCGGCTGACTCGGTACCCGCGGCGGCGGGCGGAGGTCGGGGAACCTACTGGTAGAAGGGGTTCTCCCCGGCGGCGTGGTCGGTCACGTCAACGACGTCGAGGATCTCCGGAACGTGCTGGCTGATGATCGCGGCGACGCCCTGGTGCAGGGTGGCGGCGCTCATGGTGCATCCCTGGCAGCCCCCGCCCATCAGCAGGTACGCCTTGCTGTCCTCCACCCGGACGAGTTCCACGTACCCGCCGTGAGCGGCCAGGGACGGATTGACGTGGTTGTTCAGCAGGCTCTGGAGGCGCTCGGTGACCGAGTCCGACTCCGACAGGTCGATGCGGTCAGCCATGTCGGGCCGGTTGGGATTGCGGATCACCAAGCCCCCCTGCAACGGGTTGCTCGGCACGTCCAGGGTTGCGCCGGTGAGGTTCTCGACGGAGTCCTCGGGGATGATGACGGTGAGGCCGGCCACCTCGTAGGCCGCGTCGCCGCTGCCGACCCGCTCGATCTCGTGCAGCGACAGGTCGTAGCTGAACTCGAAGGTCATGCTCGGCGACATCTCCGTGCCCGAGACGCCGACCCGCAGTCCCAGTCCGGTGCCGTCGGGCTCGTCGGCGAGCGCGCCGAGCACGACCTCGGCGGCTTCGTCGGTCACCTGCAGGATGGGCAATATGGCGGGGGCGGTTGCCGTGGAGGCGGCGGCCGGATCACTGTTCACACGGGCAGGATATAGGCTTTCGCTCGCTTGACCCGCCCCTGAACCGGCGCGGCAGGCAAGAACAGCATGTCGACCGCGGAGAACGAGGGAGCCCGGCGTGAGCGAGTCCCCGGTCACCATGAGCCTCGTCGACGGCGTCGCCCTCGTCCGGATCGACGACGGCAAGGTCAACGCGCTGACCCCCGCCCTGCTCGACGCCCTGTCGCACGCCCTGGACGCCGCGGAGGCCGGCGCCGGAGCCGTGGTGCTCGCGGGGCGGCCGGGCGTGTTCTGCGCCGGGTTGGACCTCAACGTGATGCGCGCCGGCGGCCGGGAGGCCATGGAGCTGCTGCACAAGGGCACCGAGATCTTCCTGCGGCTGGCCGAGTTCCCGCGCCCGGTGGTGACGGCCTGCACCGGACACGCCCTGGCCGCCGGGGCCGTGCTGCTGCTCTGCTCCGATGTCCGCGTCTGCTCGGCAGGCGACTTCAAGATCGGCCTCAACGAGGTGGCCATCGGCATGGCCCTCCCGGAGCTGGTGGTGGAGCTGGCGCGAGCGCGGCTGTCGCCCCGCCACTTCACCGTCGCCTGCAACACGGCGCAGGTCTACTCGCCGGCCGAGGCCGTCGACGTCGGGTTCCTGGATCGGGCCGGCTCGGCGGACGCCACCGGCGACGCCCTGCAGATGGCGGCCGAACTTGCCCAGCGCCTCGACGCCGAGGCGTTCGCCAAGACCCGTCGGATCACCTGCCAGGGCCTCGCCGACCCCAGCATGCGCAACGCGACCGCCCTGATGGGGGTCCGGCAGGCGGGACCCGCCACCGCCTAGGCGGCCGGGCGTCGCCACCGGCGGCGGCCCGCCGACCTCCCGTCGTGCAGGCCCC
>LXNJ01000062.1_pt1 | contig 70399 bp, 51 predicted proteins | sample 809081 | NCBI WGS metagenome assembly LXNJ01 (sample SAMN04870510, study PRJNA318959) | sponge metagenome | biome: sponge; feature: marine sponge reef; material: water | host: Petrosia ficiformis | place: Greece: Milos, Mediterranean Sea | collected 2013-05-29 | depth 5-7 m
ATACTCCGCATCCATGGCCCACAGCGTCTCGCTGATGGCTCCCATGCCCCCGCCGATCTTGAGGCATTGCAGCAGTACTGCGACGGCTGCGCCCAGCATCAGCATGCCTTGGAACAGATCCGTATACACGCCCGCCACGATTCCGCCGGCGATGGAATAGAACGCGAGCACCCCCAGCCCGATTCCTAGGGCAACCAGCAGATCGACGCCCAACACCGCCTGCAGGACAGTGCCGATCGCAAGGATTTGCGTGCCGAGGTACCCGATGACGCCCAGAAAGATCGCTGCGCTCATCGCCAGCGCTGGCCAAGTGCCTCCGTAGCGAGCCGCGACGGCTTCCGGCAGGGTAAGGATCTCGCGCACCTCGACGAGCAGGCGCAAGCGCTTGCCCGTCAGCATGAAGACGATCGGCAGGCTGAAAGCTGACACGAATACCATCCACAGCGAGCTTGAACCGGATTCGTAGACCAAGCCCGGGCCGCCGACAAAGCCAAACCCGCTCATCACGCTGGAAATCGTGGCCATCACCACGACGACCGGTCCCAGAGACTTGCCCGCAAGGAAAAAGTCAGCCGACGAAGTGGTCCGGCGCATGGCCCACACACCGATGACAGCGCAACTCGCCAGATAGACGATCACACAGGTGATGATGAGTTGCGAATCGGCGGTCGGCATGATTCGGGCGGACGGCTAGTGCTTGGAGAATCTCTGGAGGAACTCGCGCTGCTTGTCTAGCGGGAGGATTTCGCGGTCGAAAATCAGCCCGTAGAGCACTCCCAGCATTAGCCCGAGCGGGGCGATGCCGTAAACGAGCATCGCCGTTCCAGCCGGGAACCCGCCGATCGTCTTGAGTGGGCCGGCCGGATCGTGCAGACGGAACTGGAGTGCCAGCAAGCAGCAGAAACCGATCCCGAAAGCCAGCACAGCTGCAAGGGTGAGCTTGGACGGCCGACCGGGCGACCGCAGTCCCAGCAGGCACAGCACCACGATTAGCGCGACCGAGGCCATGCCGAGTAGGGCCGCCTGCCCGGCGAATCCTCCGATCAGTGCGATCAAGCAAATCACGGCGGCGAGGGCCGCCAGTGGAGAGTTGTTCACTTCCAAGGGGATTCCCTGGCCTCGAGGACGGAATACGCCTCGGTGTAGACCTCTGCCATGCGCTCTTCCCACATCGCCGCGATGGACGGATCCTCCGGCTGCTCGCCTTTGTCGCCAGTGTGCTGGATCCACAGGTCAAGCGCGGAGGCCATGCGCGTAAGGATTTGCTGATGTTCCGGCGACTCGGCAAGATTGTGCAACTCGTTTGGATCTGCTTCCGTGTCGTACAGTTCTTCTTCTGGACGGCTGCGCGCGAGGAACGGATTCTGGTTGGCGCTTAGCTTGCCTTGCTTCTCCAGCCTCAGCAGTTGACGCCAGATGGGATAAGACACCTCCTTGTACCGGTTCAACTGCATGTAGGGCCGGTCGGTGTAGTAGTTGCGGATGTACTTGTAGCGCTTGTCCCGCACCGCCCGGATACGATCAACCGTCTCGTCGCAGCGATCGCGCGCCGCGAACACATATTCCCGCGAAGCCACTTTGTGTTCGCCCAAGAAGACTCGGCCTTCCATATGCGAGGGCACTTCGATGCCGGCGATCGCCAGCGAGGTTGCCGACAGGTCGATGCTGCTCACTAACTCGTCACGCACGCTGCCGGGCTCGAACTGCCCTGGCCAGCGGATCACGAGCGGCACGCGGATTCCGCCATCGTAAAGGAATTGTTTGTCGCGGGGCATCGGACGTCCGTGGTCTCCGAAGAAGATCACGACGGTCCGATCCGCGACGCCGTCCTCCTCTAAACGGTCGAGCACCCGGCCGACCTTTTCGTCGAGCATGCGCACGGCATCCAAGTATCCGGCCCAGTCTTTTCTGGCGACTTCGTCCTGCGGATAGTATGCTGGCGGCGTTACCGCCGAGGGATCGGTTGGGGCTTCGATGTCTGAGGCAAAGCCCCATGGCTCGGTCGGACTCCCGCGGTGCGGTTCGAAGATGTTGACTTGGGCGTAGAACGGCTGCCCTGGGGCGCGGTCGCGCCAGTTGGTGCCATCGAATGGTTTCTTGTACTGGAAATTGAAGTCGGTCTTGTTGCGCCCGCCGAGACCGCTCTCGTGGTCGTTGACGGTATAGTAGCCCGCTTCGCGAAAGTAGTCCGTGATCAGACGCACCGGTTCGGGCAGCGTGTAGCCATCCCCGCGATGGCTCCGGTGCGCGTGCGCGCCGATGCTGGTCTGGTACATGCCCGTGATCAGCGCGGACCGGGACGGCGAGCAAACCGGACAGGTCACGTAGGCATTGGTGAAACGGGCGCCCTCGGCAGCCAGCCGGTCGATGTTGGGGGTGCTGACTTCCGTGCTGCCGTAGCAGGACAGGTCTGGCGAGAGGTCATCGGCGATGATCCAGACGATGTTCCACGGACCGGCCTGCGAAGCACCGCATCCGATTGAGCTTGCGGCAGCGCCTGCCGCAGCGACGCCTCCAAGGAATTCCCTGCGTGTGGTAGTCATGGTTGCCTCTGGCCGTCCTACGCTGACGGGCTGAGCGGAAAGGTGCCCTGGGCACGAAGAATCCGTGCGGGCGCCTTAAGGATTTCGGATATTGTACAAGAACGTGAATTGCAAGCGGATGTCCCCGCCGAGGTACTCCTGCGGCAGTGGCGGGAATGGGTTCGATGCGCTCACGCCGGCCACGGCCGCCCGATCCAACGGCGGCGCCCCGGAACTCTTGGCGATCACCAGCTTCGGCACGCTGCCGTTGCGGGAGACCGAGAACTGGATCAACGTGCGCCCGCGACTCATGCCGAGTCGCGCGCTCTCGGGGATCACGGCGAACCAGTTGCGTCGCACGGCTGCCAGCACTTGCGTCAGATAGGGCCTGAAGTCGACGCCGCGCGGGTCGCTCAGCAGTTCTACCGCACTGCCCGACTCGGACGGGCTGTTGGGCAGCATGACCTTGGAATTCGAGCCGCCGATGCCGTCGCCCACCGCTTGTTTCGGCGGCCCGCTACGCTTCATCTGTTCGATGGCACCGGAGATGATCTGATTGGGGCGGGGAGTTAGCTCCAGCGTTCCCAGCTGGGCGCTGCCAGTGCGGCTCGGCATGCGCGCCGGGGGATTTTCTAGCTTCAGCACGGCCCGTTTGCGCGATGGCGCCGCGGGCATGGGCAGCAGCCTTGGATCGCGTGCCTGCGCTAGCTCCGCGCCCTTGCGAAACTCTCCCGGGTCCGGACTCTGCGCCGGTGGCGGCTCGACCTCCGGCGGTTCCTCTTGCTCGTCCAGCGCCGGAAGTTCGGGTTCGGGCTCAGGGTCGTCGACCTCGACCGGCTGGGGCACTTCGGCGACCTGCTCTGGTTCTGGTTCCGGAGGGGATTCCGGTGTCGGCTCCGGTCCGGTGCCCGGATCTGGTGCGGGCATCGGCAGGCCGCGGAACCCGTCACGGCCTTCCCCTGCTATGTCGACCTGGTTATTCAGAGGCGGCAGGTCGTCCAGCGATGGAGCCATCAGCGTGATCTGGACGGTGTTCCAGTCCGCCGGTTCGCTGAGATCCAGCTGCCCCGTCCCTGGCATCAGCAACAACGCGAAGCCGACCGCGTGCAGCGCCGCCGAGACTGCTTTTGTCAGCGTTGGGCGTGAACGGACGCCCTTGGGTTCCCACTTGACTTGGAGCCCAAGCTGGGTTTCGAGATCGGTTGGCCATATGCCGGTGCCGCGGGCATCTTCGTAACGGAGTCGGGCATCGAAGCGCTCCGCCAAGAACTCCGGGGCCGGGCCGCCCGACCGCAGCTGATGCGGATTTGCCGCGCCGTGCTCGGATTGCCAGGCCAGCCGCCGTTCGAACTCGGCGACCTGCAGCCACAGAGGCTGGTCGCTTGGCGGCAGGACCACGTTGCGCGCATCGGAGGCGCGGGCGGACAAGCTCGCGGAGTAGTCCTCGAGCAAGAGGTGAAGTGGAACTCTGTCCGGGCTCGGCAATTAACTCAGGGCGGACAACGTCTTCGAAACCAAGTGCGAATGCGCTTTGATCGCCTCTCTTATTCTAAGTGCGAGCCGCAATGCTTCAAGGGCGTCTTGACCGGTCACGCGCGGCTGTTCGCGACTCCTGGCACAGTGCAAGAAGGACTCGAGTTGCCGTCGCAGCGGTTCGCCATCGTCTGCGGCCAGCGGCAGGATGTGCAGCCCTGCCGAACTGCCAAGCCCGATGCGGACTCCCTGCCGCTTGATGTAGTCCAGCGAGATATACTCGCGCGGTTGGAAGAAGCGCAGCTTGCGAATTCTCTCGGTGGACACCCTGCTGGCCGTCAGGTTTGCCACGCAGCCGTTCTCGAACTGAATGCGGGCATTGGCGATGTCGGTACTCTCGGAAACCACCGACAGACCGCTGGCAGCCACTTCGCAGACAGCAGAGTCGACCAACTTGAGCACGATATCGAGGTCGTGAATCATCAGGTCGAGCACGACGTCGATATCGAGGCTTCGCGGGCTGAATGGGCTCATGCGGTGGATCTCGAAGAAGAGCGGCAGGGTGGCTGCATGCGCCGCTTGCTCGACGGCCGGGTTGAATCGCTCCAGGTGTCCGACCTGCAAGATGCGCTTGGCCTTCTGAGCGGCCGTCACCAAGCGTGTTGCCGATTCGATATCGGGGGCAATCGGCTTCTCGACTAGCAAATCCACGCCCGCCGCCAGAAGGGACAGCCCGACGCTGAGATGATGTTGGGTCGGCACCGCGAGGCTTGCCGCTCGCACTTCGGCGGGGAGGGCGCCTAGATCGGACAGGGCCGCGCCGCCGTACTCGCCGGCGACTTGACGGGCGCGCTCTGCATCTTGATCGACCACCGCGACGAGCCTCGCCTCGGGCAGGGCGGAGTAGACACGGGCATGCTGGCACCCGAAGTTGCCGGCGCCGATGACGGCGACCGGGATGGGCTCGATTGCGCTCACTTGAGTTCCGTCTGCCGGGCTGTGCCAGCTAGCGCAGGTCGTAAGCCACCAGTTCCGTTTGGTTCCGCACGAACAGTAGGCCGTCGGCCATTGCTGGCACGTTCCAAGTCTTGCCCGGGATCGAATCAAATCGAGCCAATTCCCGGTATTCGACTGGCGTCGCCTCGACCAACGCCAGTTCTCCGTCCTCGCTGATGACGATCAAGTGCCCGGAGGCATACAAGAGTTGGCCGTAGCGGTAGCGGCCTTTTTTCCAAAGGCGTTCGCCAGTGCGCACGTCTACCGCCGCTAGTATCCCTTCGTCCAGCCCGTAGACGACCTCGTCAACCAGCACGGACGGGTTGAACTTGTTCTTCATGTTGAGGTTCGACCAGACCTCTTCGACGGAGAAGCGGCCCTCGGCCTGCGAGATCTGAAGTAGCGCCGCCCCATGGCCGTAGCCGGACGACACGAACACGTGGTTTCCGTCCACTACGAGGGGTTGGGCGCAGTTGGCGTCGTAGCTTGTCTTCCAAGGGTGGCTCCAGATTTCCGAGCCATCCTCCAATGACGCGCCGAGCACGCGCGTTCCGCTCACGACCAGCAACTGCCGCCGCCCGGCCAGCGTCGCTGCTTGTGGCGAGACGTATCCGGCCTTGTCGTCGAGGTTCGACCAGATGATGTCGCCGCTACGCTTGTCGTAGGCGAAGATCGACTTCCCGCCCTTGCCGCCGGGCAGGGCGATAACCATGTCGTCAACCACCAAGGGGGCCGCCGACATGCCCCAAGTTAGGTTCGTGGCGCTGGCGTCCCTGAGGATGTTGCGCTGCCAGAGCACCTTTCCGTTGTGGGCCGCTAGGCACACCAAGTCGCCGTTCGCGCCTTGGGCATAGATGTTCCCATCTGACCAGGTTGGAGTGGCACGCGGACCGTCGCCTCCCATCGATTCGCGGAACCGAGACTTCCACGAGTGCTCCCAAGCCTGGCGGCCGTCTTCCGTCCTGTAAGCGGCTACGACTTCCCGGTCACGGCGCTGCTCGATCGTGAACAACAGACCGTCAGCCACGACCATCGAGGCGTAGCCGCCGCCGATCTGCTGGCGCCAAAGCTCTGGCGGGCCATCGGTCGGCCAGTCGGTTCTGATGGGCGCTTGGTCATAGATCCCGGCGCGACCAGGGCCCCGGTATTCGGTCCAGTAGTTCGCGGCTGCGTGAACCGCGGGGGTGCTTCCCGCGGCCGGCCTTGCCAAGGCCGGGGTCGCGGCCTGGAAGTCGTCTTGGTACGCCTGAGCCAGGGAACCGGCGTCTCGAATCCGGTCCGCTTCCAGACCCTGCAGCCGTGATTCGGAATCGACGAGCTCGATCACTAGGCCGCGGCCGGAACCGGAGAGGCCGATCGAGGCCCCCGACCAGTAGAAGTACAGCCCGATCGCCAGCGCCGCGCTGGAAACGGTTACGAGAACGTACATCGCTGCCCGAGGCAGTCTCTTCGTGGGCAACGGCATGGATCTCCTTTCCCGCGGCTCACGCGGGCCGCTGCTCTTAGCCTAGCGGACGTGTCGCTGTGCGATCGGGAATCGACGGCCCATCCCGAATGCCTTCGATGTCACCCGGAGGCCCGGAGCGGCTTGCTGGCGCTTGTATTCATTGCGGTCCACCATGCGGGCGACGTCCCGCACCATTTCGAGCGAGTGTCCCAAGCGCTCGGCGATTTCCGGTGCTGACAGGCACTCTTCGACGTACAGCTGCAGGATCGGATCCAGCACCTCGTAGGGTGGCAGGGAATCGGAGTCCTTTTGGTCGGGCCTGAGTTCGGCCGATGGTGGCTTGTCCAGCACCGATTGAGGGATGCCCCCCGGGTGCCTTTGATTGGCCACTCTCGCCAACTTGTACGCTAGCGATTTAGGAACGTCGCTGATCACCGCCAAGCCGCCGCACATATCGCCGTAGATCGTGCAGTAGCCAACTGCCAGTTCGCTCTTGTTGCCGGTGGTGAGAACCAAGCCGTCGAATTTGTTGGACAGGGCCATGAGCGTCGTTCCCCGGAGGCGGGCCTGTAGGTTTTCTTCGGCGATATTCGGGGCCAAGCCTTCGAAGGCGGGTGCCAATTGCGCCTCGAACGCTTGGTAGGCCGGATTGATGCCGATGGTCAGGAATCGAATTCCCATCGCCTCGGCCGTGCGTCGAGCGTCGAGCACGCTGCCCTCGGAGGAATACGGCCCGGGCATTGCCACTCCGGTCACGTTGGATGCTCCAAGTGCCTCGGTCGCGATCACGCTCGTGAGGGCCGAGTCAATCCCACCGCTCATGCCAATGATCGCCGTGTTGAACCCGCACTTCCTCACGTAGTCGCGAGTCCCGAGCACCAGCGCGTCGTATACGGCTTCGGTATCGTCTGCGCTGCTCCCATCCGTCCACGCGTCGTCGGGCACCTCGCTGGCAGAGCCCGGCTCCCAGCAGACTAGATCTTCGGCGAATGACCGTGCCCGCGCTTGCAGAGTCCCGGACCCGTCAACGATGAAGCTGGACCCGTCGAAGATCAGTTGGTCGTTGCCGCCGACTTGGTTTACGAGGGCTGCAGGCACCTTGTGCCGTGCCGCCAGAGCCTTGAACATGGACAGCCGGAATCTGCGCCGTCCCACGTGGTATGGCGACGCCGATATGTTGACGAGCAGGTCGATGCCGCGCCCGGCCAGTTCCTCCACTGGATCCCTCGAATACCGCGAGCGCTCCCAGAATTGCTTGTCGTTCCAAGCGTCCTCGCAGATCGTCAGGCCGATTCGCTGCCCCTTGAATTCCCATACTGCGGGCCGGTCGCCGGGCTGGAAGTAGCGCGCCTCGTCAAAGACATCGTACGTCGGCAGTAGGAGCTTGCGCTGGCTAAAGACGATGCTGCCGCGATGGAGACAGGCAAGGCAGTTTGCCGCTTTGCCCGACTCGTCGGCTTCGCCACAGTAGCCCACGACTAGGCTAGTGTGGAGGCTGGCCGATTCCTTTGCGAGCCGCTGCAGTTGGGTCTCGTTCGCCTCCCGGAAGCCTGCCGCCGTGACTAGGTCGAGCGGGGGGTAGCCGCAGATGGACAGTTCCGGGAAGACCGTGATGTCCGCGCCTTCCTCACTCGCCTGTCGGGCGCACCGCAGGATCCGATCGGCATTTGCCTGTAGGTCCCCGACGGTGAAGTTGAGTTGGGCGAGCGCGACCCTCATCGAACCTAGCTTCACTGTACAGGCCGGCTAAGGCGGGGCCAATGGAACTTCCCGCCCGCACAGACCCCTGCATCGAGGGTCCGCGCATCTCGCGGTCAGGACAGCGGAATCCGGTGCGTCGGATTCCGCCGCTAAGCTCAAGGCGCAGCCTAGAATGTGTGCCCGTCGGTCAGCGTGAGGCGGAACGGGCTCTTCGACAAGCCAGACGCAACGCCGTCGATCGTCAGCATGGAGCCGGTCCGCAGGCCCGTGCGGCGGCGGTTCTCAAGGTTTAGTACGACCTCGGTGCTGCCTCCTTGCTCGCTGGTGAGGTTGATCGTTGCCGGCCTTTCGGGTGGACTCGCCGAGACGACGAAGAGGCGCATCTTCGGCGTCAGCTTGCCGTTGAGGTCGGCCCAAATGCCATCCCCCGTGGATCCGAGCAGGCTCGCCTTGAGATCCTTGAAGACCCACAGCATCGGGTTTTCCTGGCGTGACTTTTGGTCGGCCTCGAATTGCAACTCCTCGGAAGACTTCAGTTCGATGCGGGCAGTCGGCAATGCCCCTGCCTTGGCCATTTCCTCGATCTTGGGCCAGTAGAGGTCATAGGCCTCGTCGCCGTAGTTGCTCTTCAGCAGATTCTGCACGTACTCCAAGACTTGCGTACGGCCTTCGGCAGGCATCGAGCTCGGGCCGTCATAGAGCGCGGCACGGGCAAACGAGATGAATGCGACATCGTACTTGGCCGCATCCTGCTGTGCCAGCACCACCTGGCCGAGCCAATAGGAAACTTGGCCGCGCGAGGGGTCGATGGAGAGCACTTCGCGGAACGCCTCCTCGGCAGCCGTGTTGTCCTTCTGCTGCATGCGTCCCCAGCCGATGGTCAATTGCGACGACGCCACAGCTTGCTGCTTGGCGTTGTCCCATGCTGCTTGTGCAACCGTGTCAGGCTTGTTAGCAAACTGCTGGTCGACGAGCTTCAGCACTGCATTAGCAGCGTTGACGCCATCGTTCACCGTCTGCTCGTCGGCCTTGCCCAAGTACGGGCTGGAAAGCGTGATGACGTAATGCGCGGTGAAGTCATCCGGCACCTTAGTGAGAAGCGTTTTCGCGGCCTCCACGGCTTGCGCCGTCTGGCTCGTCTTGTTGTAGCTGTCGAGGTAGAAGCGTGCGCGCTCCACGTGGTAGTCGGTCTCGGGGTACTTCTCGGTCCACTCGTCGAGCAGCGCGAGCTTCTTGGCCGGGTCAGCTTCCGCGTAGACCTTGGTGATCACGTCATACTCAGCCCGGTCCTTGTAGTTCTTTTCCTGCGGATTCGGGATGGCGATTGCAGCCACCATCAGAAGCAGGCAAGTTGTGAGCGCGGATTGCGCGGCTTTCTTCAAGATCATTCCCTGAACTCCGAAGCCATCGTCTGACGGCATAGCGAAAATGATGGCACAGTTCCGCCGGTCGCGCAATGGCCCCCGGTCAAGCGGAAAACAAGCCTATGCGCATCTTTGAGAGAGTATAGCCGCACCGGGCGTCGACGTGCAAGTGCTTTCGAACAGGTGACGAGGCGCGCTGCATCGGAAGAGGGCGCGAAAGGTCGCGACGACGCTGCGTCCAGTGCGCTACGCAAGCTGGCCCGGAGCAGCCGCTCCTGTTTCGGCCACGAGTTGGCCCCCTTCCAAGCGGGCTAGTACTGTCTATCAGATTTGGGCCGATTCGCGCAGCGCGCGGCTAGCGCCCACATCAAATTCGGTCCCACTTGCATGGATCTTGGTCGCCAGAAACCTTCGCAGTTTCCCGCCAATGCGTAGAAGTCACGAAATAGTGCTTGACGATCTATCGAGTTCTTTGCTATTCATATGTCTAGTGCATATCGGAGGGTTCTTTTGACCCAAACTTTGAAGCACAGCTACCCATTCCAAGAAGCCAGTCGATCTGGGGGCTTGGATGGAGCTTACCTTGAAGGAGCAACAATCCCACAATGGAAATCAACAAGATCCTCAACGAGTTGAAGACCGAGCTGGACCAAAACAGCACTGCTATCGCAGCTCTCGGTGGCCTGCCCGCGAGTCGCGAGACCAAGAAGGTTCTCGATTACTTGGAGAGCAATCGTACATTGGTCGAAGACGCGGTCGTCGCCCTCGCAAACCTTGAGCGTAGCCGTGGCAAGCGCCGCGGCCGCCGACCCGCTTGGATCGAGGAAGTCATGGGGTCTAGGAACGCTGGTTAGGGTGTCCGAACCACGAGGATGCGGACCCTCGGACTTCCACACGGGCAGCTTGTCGGCGGGCCGTGCTAGTAGAGTAAGAACGCTCGTCGCCTCGTTCGAAAATCGGCCATTGATTGGTCAATACGCCTCCATATGGTAGCGGCATCTTGGCCGCTATTGAGAGCTTCAATAGCCTCGGAATTGCCGACCAATTTCTTGGCTAGTTCTAGATCTACATTCTTGGCGTGAGTCGTTACAAGCGCGCTGGCGACCACCAGTCCCAAGCGCGTCGGCTGCAGGGCGTCTCGATCCGTGATCGAAAACTGTACGCCATCAATTAAGGTGCCGCTAAAGACGGAAGAATTGGGCTTCTGGCGACGAGCGTAGACTCTGACCCCCGGCAATGAGGCTTTGCGGACGGCATCCGCAAGGGCCACGCCGTCAATCCAGTCGGCACCGACGAACAGGAACGGATTGTCCGTTCCGCGGCCCACCGAATACTCCGGCAGATGCTCCAGCAGGGCGATGCCCGGGTACAAGATTGCCTGCTCGAGTGTCCGGATGTTCGGCGACGGGTTGACCCATGGCAGGCCGGTTTCGTCAAACCAAAGGCTGCGCTCCCAGCCCTGCATGCGGACAACCTCGAGCTTTGCCCCGATATCGCGCTCGGCGTTGAACATCCTGGCCAGCTCGCCCACAGTCATTCCGTGGCGTACCGGAATGTTGTGATAGGCCACGAAGGATTCCAGGTCGGCATCCCTTAGCGGCCCCTCGACACTCACTCCATTGATCGGGTTGGGGCGGTCAAGCACGTAGAACTCGATGCCCGCTTCGGCTGCGGCCTCAAGGGCGTAGCCCATGGTTGTGATGTAGGTGTAGAAGCGCGCACCGATGTCTTGCACGTCGAACAACAGGGCGTCGAGGTTGCGCAACTGTTCCACTTCCGGCCGCTTGCGGTCGCTGCGATACAGGCTGTGGACGGCGGTTCCCGTGCGCTGGTCGACGCCGTCAGCAATATTCGGCTGATCCAGATCGCCGCCCAGGCCGTGCTCGGGCGTTAAGATCAACTCAAGGCTCACATCATCCGCGGCAGCCAGCAAGTCGATATTGCGGCGGCGCAAGCGGTCGATTCCCGTGTGGTTCGTCAGCAGCCCGATCTTCTTACCGCGCAACCGCGCGAAGCCCTCGGACGCGAGTACATCCAGGCCCGTCTTGACCGGCGCGACGATCGCTCTGTCGCGGGTCTGATCGCCGGGTGCCGGTATTTCAACGCCGCTCGGGTTCAGGTTCGCCGCGACGATCGTCGCGACCAAGCTGCGCAGCCGGACCACGGATGTGTTGACGGTTGGATGGACACGATTCGTCATCAGCACGACAAACGAATGGCTAACCGGGTCGATCCAGAGCGACGGACCGGTATAACCGGTGTGGCCGAATGAAGCGGTACTGAAGAGGTCGCCGCGCGGCGAGGAGTAGGGCGTGTCGATATCCCAGCCTATGCCGCGGGCCGCCTTTCCCGCGGGACTCTGAGGCGTGCGCATGCGTAGCACGCTCAACGGGCTCAAGATCCGCGTGCCGTCGAGTTCCCCGCCGTTCAACATCATGCGTGCAAAGGTCGCGACATCCTCGGCGGTTGAGAATACGCCAGCCTGCCCCGATACCCCCGCCATCCTGCGTGTTGTGGGGTCGTGGACTCTGCCGCGCAGGAAGCTGCCATCGGCCAGCCGCTCGGTCGGGGCGATGCGCGAGCGCAGTTCGGCCGATGGCCGGAAGGCCGTGTCGGTCATCCCGAGCGGCTCGAAAATTCGCTCGCTTGCAAACACATCCAAGGGTTTTCCGCTCGTCCTGCGGACGATCTCCGCTAGCAAGATGTAGTTGATGTCGCTGTAGACGAATTTCGAGCCGGGCGCGATCGTCGGCCGCTCCTGTAGGGCGAGATTGACGCCGGCTTGATAGCCTTGCCAAGCAGAGTCAATCGAGAGCGTGGGCCGCAGCCCCGAAAAGTGCGTCAGTAGCTGCAGGACCGTGATGCCTGTGCGGTCTTGAAAATCCGGCAGGTATACCTGGATCTTGTCGCTGAGGCGGACTTTACCCTCTTCGACCAGCATCATGATCGCCGGCGCCGTGACCATTACTTTGGTCAGGGACGCGCAATCGAAGATCGTGTCGAGTTCCATCGACTCCCGCCGCGGCTCGATGCTCTTAGCCCCGTAGCTGGCAAAGTGCAGTAGCTGTCCGCGTGACTCCACCCACGCCACCGCCCCCGGGGTGAGCCCGTCCTGAATGGCTTCGTTGATCGCTGTGTCGAGGATGCCCGAGCCAGCCCATTCGGCTGCTGGCGCTGCGACCGGCGATTGTGCGAGCACGCCAGCGAAGGCGACGGCGAAAACGGCAAGCGCGAAACCGCGAAGCCATGAGCGGAACCTAGTCTGCACAGGCTCATCGTATCAAGCAAGGGTTCCGCTGAATCGTGAGAGTGCCGAGGCGCCGGGGCGCGCCTGCGGCGTCGCGCTTGCCGGAAGGGTGGTTTCGTTTGCGGTCAGCTCCGCCCCGGGTTGGCTTGGGCGACCGTTGCGGCAAGCAGTGCGACGGGGCAGCTTCTGGAGACACGGCTCGTGTGATCCCCTGCTACTTGCGAGCCCCCAGCGCTGGGCGTCCCTGCACACGAGAACCGGCTACGCCCGCCGCTAGAACTAATCGTCCACCCGAAGATCACGCCGAGCTGGAGCGCCAGGGCCCAAAGTCATGGGGATTCCATTCGGGAAACGCGTGGGCCTGCGCCACCAGCACCGCCGAACCGTGCTTTGTGGCAGCCTCGATTACCAGACGGCGGGCCGCCGGGGGGGGCGTGGTCCATTTCCCTACGCGTCCTTGAACTCCTGTCCGTCCAAGAGGGCGTGTTGACACCCTGAGCGAATCGTCCCGGTTCGCGACCAGGGAAGGAACGTGTTCGCTAACTGGGGCTGCCCGTCAGCCAGTTCCACGGCTGTACATGGGACTGCTCGAAGATGCCAGCCTGGCCAAAGGGGCTGTCAGCGACGAAGCTCCGTGCCACTTCGAGTGAAGGCGCCTCGATGATCATGAGGCCGCCGACAACGGCCTCTGCATTATCGTCCAGTGTGGCACCTCCGTGATGCAGCGTGACGCGCGAATGGTTGTGAAGGTATGCCTTCATTGCATCGGATCTGTCGCGCCGTGCCTGTTCCGTTCCGGCCGAGTGGATGTTCCAAATGACGAAATACATCGTTGTCTCCCTTCCTTGAAGCGCGGTCGACCTGCACAAGAGCAACCGTGCGTACAGCATTCTACACCTTACGCGTCGATCGTCCGATGGTGCCGACTGTCCTTCGGCGCGTCCACACGGAGGGTCACGATATCCATGTCTTGGAACTGCCCCTGGCGGATCGACGAGGCGAGGTGGCGCGGATGGCTTCCGCACAAGCCGCATGCCTGTGAATCCCACGGTAAGCGCGATTGCTGCGCAGCCAGGGCAAGCGTCGGATCGGGTTGGAATCCGACGGAACTCTACGTGACACAAGTGCTGCCGGACTTGGTGCGGAATCGACCGCGTGAATCTCACGGTGCCTCTCTCCCAGCACTGCCACGCGGCATGATTGCCGAGCGTACGCCGCGGGCGGAGTTGGACTTGCCCGTTTCGGCTTGTGCTGGGTTGGGCGCCTGCGTGTCTCCGGCGCGACGGGCATCAATCCGCCAATCCAATCGGCTCTGGGCAGGACTGACCCGCAAGCGTGCCATACTAGGACTCTGAGCGGCGCGCGATCATCGCCGCACTGGCTCTGGGTTCATTCTGGTCGTTGCGTCCCGCCGACCGGTACTGGCTGTCTATCTCATGCTTGATCGCGCCTACCTGCGCCAAGACTTCGACGAAGCCAAGGTTCGCCTAGCAGATCGAGTCGACGTGGAGATCTTCGACGAGTTCGCTGCAACCGATGCCCAGCGGCGCGCGGCGGTCACCGAGATCCAAGCCTTGCAGGAACAGCGCAACGAACTCAGCGCCCGCGTGGCCAAGGCCAAGCGCGCCGGCGAAGATGCCGCCGCGATCGTTGCCGAGTCCCGCAGCGTGCATGCGCAGATCGGCGAGCGCGAGGCTTCCGTTCACGCATTGGACGAGGCCCTGAGCTCGGTCCTGAGCCGGATCCCGAATGTTCCTCACGAAAGCGTGCCGCTTGGGGCGGACGAGTCTGCCAACCGCCAGATCAGTCGCTGGGGCGAGCCCGGCGATTTCACCTTTCAGCCCAAGCCGCACTGGGATCTCGGCGTGCAACTGGGGATCGTCGACTTTGAGCGGGCGGCTAAGCTGGCCGGCTCGCGTTTCGCGGTCTATTTTGACGCGGGGGCCAAGCTGGAGCGCGCGCTGATGAACTTCATGCTCGATGTGCACACTGCCGAGCATGGCTACAGCGAAGTGTTGCCGCCCTTCATTGCGAATTCCCGCAGCCTGTTCGGCACGGGCCAACTGCCGAAGTTCGCGCACGACCTCTTCAAGCTTGAAGGCACGGACTACTGGTTGGTGCCGACGGCTGAAGTCCCACTGACCAACTTGTATGCGGGCGAGACGCTCGCCCATGACGACCTGCCGGTTTCGCTCACGGCCTTCACGCCGTGCTTTCGCAGCGAGGCGGGCTCCTACGGTCGGGACGTGCGCGGCGTGATCCGCCAGCACCAGTTCCAGAAGGTCGAGCTGGTCAAGATTGCAAGCCCGGAGACCAGTTACGACGAACTCGAGCGCCTCACCTCGGATGCGGAGGACATATTGCAGCGCTTGGAATTGCCGTATCGCAAAGTCCTGCTGTCGAGCGGCGACATGGGCTTTAGCGCAGCCAAGACCTACGACCTTGAAGTCTGGTTGCCCGGGCTCGGCGAGTACAAGGAAATCTCATCGTGCAGCAATTTCGAAGCGTTCCAAGCCCGTCGCGCAAGAATTCGCTGCAGGCGCTCCGAGGGCGCTCGCGGCAAGCCGGAATTCGTGCATACCATCAATGGGAGCGGCTTGGCAATTGGGCGTACTTGGCTGGCGATTCTAGAGAACTGCCAGCAAGCCGACGGGAGCGTGGCCATACCAGCGGCGCTGCGGCCCTACCTGAACGCCGAGCGGATTGACTCCAGCGGCAGATTGGCCTGACATGTTGCGTCAGGAATAGGCTCCCGTCAGGTCGTTCCATTTGACCCTCCAGACGTCGACGAAGGCGGCCACCCCGTCGGCCAGCGCAACCGAGGAGTCGGGCTGGTTGTTCCAGCGCACGGGCACTTCCGCGATCGAGTAGCCGAGCTTGCGCGCAATGTAAAGTTGCTCCACGTCGAACCCGAAGCGTTCGATCCGCTGTTTGGCCGCGATCCGCCGCGCTGTCTCGCGGCGGAATAGCTTGAAGCCGCACTGCGTGTCGGCAACGCGCAGCCCCGTGACTATCCTCACGTTGATGTTGAACAGGCGGCCTATGTGCTCGCGGTACTTGGGTTGGTGTCTTCCGATCAGCGAGCGGTCCAGTGCGCGCGAGCCGATGACCACGCAATGGCCGCCGGTATCCGCCGCATGGACGAGCTTCTCCACTTCGGCGATTGGCGCAGACTCGTCGGCATCGGAGAACAGCACCCATTCGTGGCGGGCTTCGCACATGCCCCGACGGACACTGTAGCCCTTGCCTCGATTGGTCTCGTTGCGGACCACGCGCACGCCAACGCCCAAGCTAACCAAAGCCGCTCGCTCGGACTGCACGGTTTCCAAAGTCCCGTCAAGGGAACCATCGTCGACGACGATAATTTCGGCCTCGTCGAATGCCGATTCCGACAGGTAGCGCGATACGTTGCGCAGCGTAGTCGGCAGGCGACGCGCCTCGTTGAAGGCCGGGATCACGACACTGAGGGAAGGCACGGAAGATCAGGCGCGCAGGGCTCGCTCTTGCAACTTTGCGTAGTACGGAACGCACTCTTCCAACAGGGGTCTGAGACTGTCCGGAAATGGTCCCGGTTTTGGCAGATAGGGCCGAAACCCGGTGCTTTGATGCACGTTCTTATACCATTCCGGAGCCCACACCCCGTCAAATTGCTTCGGACCCTCCGGCCAGCGCAGCATTTCCGGTTCAAACGGTATTTCGAGGTGCTTGCAGAGTGCCGCCAGCAGCCCCGGCGGATCCGACAGGAGGTCGCGCGAGTCGAGCACCGCAGGAGCTTGACCCCAATCTTCTAGCATTTCGATGAGTTTGCACTGTCGCGCGAAGCCGGTATCGCGCATTTGCGGCTGGCCGATGCGAAGCAACAGCGAGGGCAGGACCTCCTTGGGGTCGCGCGTCAGGAACACGTTGTGCGTGCTCCGCATGAATTCAAGGTCCAGATCGACGAGGTGGTGAGCCATGTGCTTGAAGAACACAACGGGGCTGTTCCAAGGCCCTAGAATCGACTCTCGGGCAACGCGATTGCCATCGGCGTCTTGGGCGGCCATGCAGGTCTCGCGCAGCGGGTGCTGCGCGCCACTGACCCGCAGGAAGTGGGCGTACAACGGCTCGTCGACAACCGTGGTGTCGCTTCGTTGGGAAAACGAGTACATCAGCGCCGTGGACACGTTGCGCGGGCCAGACCAGAGGCAGATCCGCTTGGTCGAATCGGTCATAAGCAAAGCGTTTGTTGCCACGGCCGACCGAACTTGTCCGAGCCGACCGCTGGCGCGGGATGCCGCCGGACAGAGTGCGGCTTTGACTGCCGGCCAGCCGTCCATTTTGGCACGTGCGTTGCAAGGCCGCCGCTTGCGCCGTGCCGAGCGCACCTGGCACCGCGCGGCCGTGCTCTCCTCTGCCAAGGCGCTCTGCCATGATGGATTCATGGCAGACACTGCCGCCCAAGGCGCTAAAGTGATCCAGCCGGGCACCGTGAATGCTCCGGACTTCCCGCCGGGCCTGGACTGGCTCAACACCGACACGCCCTTGTCCATCAAGGAACTACGCGGCAAGATCGTGCTGCTGGACTTCTGGGCCTACTGCTGCATCAATTGCATGCACGTGCTTGAGGACCTCAAACGGCTTGAGCGAAAGTACCCCGAGGAACTCGTGGTCATCGGCGTGCATTCGGCCAAGTTCAATGCCGAGAAGCACACGGACAGGATTCGCGAGGCGATCCTGCGCTACGGGATCGAGCATCCAGTAGTGAACGACGCCGAAATGCGTGTTTGGCAGGAATACGCAATACGGGCTTGGCCCAGCTTCATACTGATCGACCCATTGGGCAAGGTCTTCGGGACTCATTCCGGCGAACAGGTGTTCGACCTTTTCGACAAGGTCATCTCGCAGATGCTCCAGCACTACGACGCCGGCGGCGAGTTGCGCCGGGGCCCGCTCGATGCGGCTTCCGAGGCCAGCCGCTCGCCGGATTCGCTGCTGGCGTTTCCCGGCAAGCTTCTCGCAGATGCGGAGCACGGCAGGTTGTTCATTGCCGACTCGAACCACCATCGGATCGTGATCGCGTCGTTGAACGATGGCGCTGTGTTGGCGGTCATCGGCGGCTGCGAGCCCGGATTCGCGGACGGTACAGCCGAGGCTGCACGTTTTTGCCAGCCACAAGGGATGGCCCTGGTAGCCGAAAAGCTGTATGTGGCCGATACCGGCAACCACGCAGTCCGCGTGGTCGACCTGGACACGCAAGCCGTGTCCACTCTCGCCGGGGACGGCCGGCAGGACACTGACTGGAACAGCCAACCAGGCCCACTGGAAGGCCGGCGGCTTAACTCGCCTTGGGACCTGCACTTCTCGCACGGGGTGTTATTCGTTGCCATGGCTGGTAACCACCAGATCTTTGGCATTGATTTGGAGGGCGGTTACATGGCCGGCCACGCGGGGAGCGGTCGCGAGGATCACGTTGACGGCCCCTTGATGGCAGCGGCACTGGCACAGCCCAGCGGCCTGACCTCTGACGGTGAGAACCTTTTCGTCGCCGATAGCGAGATCAGCTCGATCCGTGCCGTCTCATTAGACCCCCGAGGTGGGCACGTGCGCACGGTTGTGGGCAAGGGACTATTCGACTTCGGAGATGTCGACGGCGTGGGACAAGACGTCCGCTTGCAGCACCCGCTTGGAGTCGCGCATGCAGACGGCAAGCTATTTGTCGCCGATACCTACAACAACAAGATCAAGTCCATAGCTCTCCCGATGCTCCATGCGAAGACCCTGGCCGGCAGCGGAGAGGCGGGCTGCCGCGATGGGGTCGCCGCAGAGGCTCGATTCAACCAGCCGGCCGGGCTGAGCTACGCGGCGGGCAAGTTGTACGTCGCCGACACGAACAATCACGTCATACGCACGGTCGATATCGAGACCGGAGCGGTTTCGTCGTGGCCATTGCGCGAGGCCGCCCGGCTCGTGCCTCCGCCAACGGCGCCGCGGACCCTGGCCGAGCGTACCGTCAGGCCTGGAACTGTAGCCATCCGGATGCACGTTCAACTGCCGGATAGCCACGCGTTCGCCTCAGAGGCTTCGTCAGGTGTCACTGTTCGCGCGGCAGAGCGCGTCTTTCCCGCAGTCTTTCAGGATGGAATCGCGGAGATTTCGCTCGAAATCTGCCAGGACGAAATGCTCCAAATCGAGGCGATAGTCTACTATTGCAGCGCACGACGAAGCGGCGCATGCTATTGCCATAACTCGACGCAGATCGTGCCGCTGCGCGCCGAGCGGGACGGGCCTTCTGAAGTTGCGCTTGCAATCGAGGTCGGCGCCCAATAGGCGGTCAGTTCTCTCCCGCTCCTCGCGGCCATTAGCAGTCAGCTCTCTTCGACCCGGAAGGTACCGATCGGCTGCTCTTCCGCAAGGTCGCTATCGCAGGCGTTGCGGCAATGGCTGAGCAGCTCTCCCAGCACTTCAGCGGCCCGTGCGGCATCGTCCGCCGGGATGGACTGGCAGTCGGAGTTTTCCCCACTTGCCGCGATTGGAACACGGTCGTTCATCAAGATTTCCGCCGTCGTCGCAGGCGTTCAATCATACCTCCCGCGTCGTTGGGAGATCGACCTGTGTGAGCGTGCTAACATCGTGCCCACGGGGACCAACGGCATGGCTGAAACCATTGCAAGACTATTTCAAGACATTGTCGGGTACGGCAAGCCGGACGCGATGCTCACCAAGGATTCCGGGGCTTACGCCCCGATTTCCTCGGCCGAGTTGGAACGGCGCACCGTCCAATTGCAGCGGGCTCTTGGCGAAGCCGGCCTGCAGCAGGGCGACAAATGCGCCCTGATTTCGGAGAACCGCTGGGAATGGGCCGTGGCCGACTTCGCCATGATGACGGCCGGCATCGTAAGCGTCCCGATCTACCCGACATTGCTGCCCGAACAGGTGCGCTACCTGCTTGAGCACTCCGAGTCGAAGGCGATCTTTTGCTCGACCGCGGGCCAACTGGAGAAGGTCCTCTCTATTCGCGACCAATTGCCGCAGCTCAGTACGGTGATCGGCTTTGATGCGACCAACCAAGAGGGCGTAATCAACCTTGTCGACCTCATCGGTGAAGCCAGCCCTGACGCGCCTGCCCGGCAACAATTCGACGAAGCGGTCGAATCGGTCCAGCCCGGCGACCTGGCGAGCATCATCTACACATCGGGCACGACGGGCGTGCCGAAAGGCGTGATGCTTTCGCACGCCAACATCTGCACCAACATCCGTGATTCGATGATCGAGGTCCAGGCCGGGGATGTGGCTCTGTCGTTCCTGCCCCTGTGCCATATCGCTGAGCGCTTGGCGGACTATGTCTATTTTGCCGGCGGCGTCACGGTGGCGTATGCGGAGTCGATGGACACCGTGGCCGCCAACATGGGCGAAGTCAAGCCCACGATGGCGGTCGGCGTACCGAGATTCTTCGAGAAGGTCTATGACCGCGTGATGGCCGCCATGGCCGCTGCGCCTGCCATTCGGCGCAACCTGTTTAACTGGGCAGTCGGCGTGGGCAAGGCCGCGACGCCGTACCGCTTGCAAGGCAAGCCGCTGCCCGGCATGCTTGGCATCAAGCACCGCCTAGCCGACAAGCTCGTCCTCTCCAAGCTTCGCGCTCGGCTTGGCGGCAGGGTCCGCTTCTTTGTTTCCGGGGCCGCCCCGTTGGCGAAACACTTGGCCGAGTTCTTCTATGCGCTGGGGGTGCCGATCCGCGAGGCATACGGCCTGACCGAGACGTCTCCGTTGGTCTCCATCAACCCGCTCGACGACCTCAGGTTCGGCACGGTGGGTACGATCATCCCCAATGTCGAGGTACGGATCGCCGAGGACGGCGAAATCTTGGTTCGCGGTCCGAACATCATGCAGGGCTACTTCAAGATGGAGGAGCAGACTGCGGATGTGATGGATGGGGACTGGTTCCATACGGGAGACATCGGCAATTTGGACGCGGATGGGTACCTGTCCATCACCGATCGCAAGAAAGACCTGTTCAAGACCTCTGGCGGCAAATACATCGCGCCATCGCCCATCGAGGGCCGCCTGAAAAGCAGCCCGCTGATCGAACTCGTGGTGGTCGTGGCCGAACAGCGCAACTTTCCGAGCGCCTTGGTGGTGCCCGCCTTCGAGGCTTTGCGGGCTTGGGCGGCGGCCAATGGCATCAAGGCTGCCGACAACACGGAACTCTGCGCGAACGCTGACGTGCAGGACCACGTGATGTCTGAGGTTGCAGCGTTGTGCAGCGATATGGCCGGCTACGAGCAGATCAAGAAGATCGCGTTGATTCGCAACGATTTCTCCATCGCAGGCGGGGAACTCACGCCGACCATGAAGGTGCGGCGGCGCGAGGTGTACGAGAAATACGCCGACCAAATCGACGGCATGTACTCGTAACGCGATGCGGCCTGGCCCTGTCTGATTAAGCAATGGACAGGCTCTGTTTCGGTTCTTGCCAGGCTCGCCTGTGTGGGCTGGCCATGCTGGCGGTCTTGGTGGCTGGGGTGCTTCCCGCCCAGACCGCGTTTCCCCTGCGGGCGATCGAATTCGAGGGCAACGCCAACTTCACCAATGACGACTTGATCGCAGTCTGCGGCTTGGAGATCGGGCAGCCGGCGCGCAAGCCCGACTTTGACCGGGCGCTGCGCAGGCTTAACGACACCGGACTGTTCGAGTCGCTGAGCTATCGCTTCGAACCGCTCGGCGGGGGCTACAGCCTGACCGTAACGGTGCAGGAACTCCCGGAACTGTATCCGGTCCGCTTTGAAGGCTTCGATGTGCCCAGCGGAGACCTCGCCCAACTACTCCGAGGGAAATTGCCGCTGTACGCCGGTCTGGTGCCTGCCGGCGGGCCGATGGTCCGGATGATGGTAAACGCCCTGCAGGCTTGGTGGCAAGAGCAGGGCGGTGAAGCCGAAATCGTGGCCGATCTCGTCCCGACCACTAGGGGCGGATTCGAAATGCTGGTCGGCCCGGAACGCGAGACCAGCAACATCGCCTTCACTACCTTTCGCAACACCGGCGATGTGGACCCGCTGGAGTTGCAGCGGACCTTCAACCAAGCGGCAGTCGGCGAGCCGTACTCCGAGGCTCGCCTGCTAGAACTGCTGTATCACAACGCACGCCCGCTGTTCACCGAGCGCGGCTACATGAACGTGGAATTCTGCCCGTGCGATGTCAGTCCCGATCCCGATACCGCCGGCGTCTTGGTTGAGATCGAGGCGCGGCAGGGCGATGTCTACCTGTTCGGAGACCTGCGGTGGCCCGAGCCTCTGCCGATCGACCCAGAGAGCTTGGCGAAGGTGAACCAGATCGGTTCAGGCCAAGTCGCCAATATGAAGGCCGCCTACGACACGATGGCAGCCATCGGAGAGGGGATGAAGCGTCAGGGCTACATGAAGGCTCACGCACGCTTCGACGAGCGGGTCGATCACGCCGAGCGCTTGGTTCATTTGGACATCGAGATTAGTCCCGGCCAGCAGTATGTGTTCTCGAGGCTGCTCCTACAGGGACTCGACATTCTTTCCGAGCCAGCCGTGCGCAAGCGCTGGGGCATGCAGCCCGGCCAGCCCTTCGACGTGCGCTATCCCGCCTATTTCTTGGACCGTGTCAAGGCGGACGCGATGTTCGAGGGCCTCAAGCGGACCTCATGGAGCATCGATATCGACGAGGCTGCTGGGCGAGTCGATGTGACGCTCATTTTTTCCGGCGTCTCCGAAGAGAAACCCTAGCCGCCGCACGGAGGGCCAGCCGTCGGGCTCACAAACAGGCTTCGACGGATGCCTTGGTCGGGGCAACAGCGTATGCCGAGTCCGACGACGTCAGAGGCGCGTCTTGTACATCCCTTGTCGGTAAATGATGGCGCGGCTGGGAATCGCGGGATCGTACAGCACGGTTACGGACTGTCCGTTACGCAAATCAGGATTGCGCTCGCTTGCCTTGAGCGTCTGCCGCTTGCCGCCTACGTCGTAGTTCACCAGGAACGAGCGGACTCCACCTCTGCGGCGCACATTCGCGGTGAAGCCGGATACCGCCTTGCCGGACATCACCAGCCTGCGGTGCATTCTGCGCTGGGCTTCGGCGAATCCGGCTGCGAGTAGGAGTACTGCGGCGATGAACACCACCATGCCTGTGGTGACCGCAGAGGTGAGCTCCGGCAGGTAGTGCTGCTCTGGATTCAGCGGCATGTACACGACCTTTGTGGTGTCGCCCTCGCTGACGCGTGCATAAACGCGCGGGGGGACGCTCTGGTTCACCCGCATCGGCGTTCCGGAGTCGGGCATGAAGCTGTAGCCGAGAAAGTACAGGCCGCGGCCGTCCTCCAGGCTGCGTCGCTCCCGCATGTGCACGCTGGCGGAAGTCGTGACACCCTCTTGGTCAAGCAGCTTCTTCGCGGGCGGCGCGGGCAGGTATCCGAAATGTTGGTGCGAGAGCAAGGCGAATATCGCCAGAACCGCCATCCACACGCAGAGCACTAGTTTTCCCCTGACGGTCAGCGTCACCATGCGAGGGCTGGGAGCCTGCAATTCTGGTTCGATCCGGGAATCGCTGGCGCTTGCGTCGACCGCCGCTGCGTTCCGAGACGCAGATTGGGGCTTGCTGTCAGTGACGGCGATGCCCCGACGCAGGGCAACCGAGCCCGCCGCGACCAAGCCCACGCCCAGCCACAACATCTCGCCTCCCTCGGGCAGGGACGTCACGATGGCGAATCCTCCCGAAATCGCAAGCGACGCGCCTAGAGCGACCCAGATCTTGCTTGTCTGGCCGGATTGCATATCAGCGTTTCAGTGTATGACAGCGAAAACTCCAGCCGAACCGCCACGTGCTGTGCGTACCGGTCCCTCCAGCCGCGAGCCCGTGGCGCCTGTCGAAACACCGCGGCCTCCCGGCACTGTGAGCGAGCCCGCGACTTGGAATCGGCTGCCCATCCTGAGCCGCTTTGTGAGTGGATCGATCGGGTCCAATAGCGTACCCTAGACTGAGCGCGGTCCTCGCGCGCGGTGCCGACACAGCCATGAACTTCAGATTCCCACCCGTCGCAGTTGTATGGGCCACGCTTGGCCTGGTCTTGGCGGCGTCTGGCGGCGCTCAGGTACGCGAAGGCCGCACTCTTCAAGCACCCACAGCTCAGCAGGAGAACCCGGATCGCTGGGAGAGCGTGATCCGGTCGTTTGAGGAGAGCGACCGCAAGAACCCTCCTGCGGAGGGAGGCATCGTCTTCCTGGGAAGCTCGAGCTTTAGGCGCTGGGACTTGCAGAAATCATTTCCCGGGCGTGGCTTGATCAATCGTGGCTTTGGCGGCTCGCAGATGGCCGATGCCATTCGCTACGTGGATCGTATCGTCTTGCCGCTCAAGCCGCGGACGATCTTTCTGTACGAGGGCGACAACGACACTGGGAATGGCAAGACCCCCGAGACGGTCGAGCGGGAGTTTCGCCAGTTAGTGGCGATCATCCACAAGGCCCTGCCGCAGGCCAGGATTGTATTTGTCAGCATCAAGCCCAGCATCCGGCGTTGGCACTTGATTGACGTGGCCCGCGCCGCCAACGCCCGTGTCCGGGCGATTTGCGACCAACACGACCTGCTCGAGTATGTGGATGCGGCCAGTCCGCTGCTGGGGGGTAACGGCGAGCCACGCGCCGATCTTTTTGTTGAGGACGACCTCCATCTCAACGACGCCGGCTACGCCATCTGGGCGGAATTGATCGCACCGTACCTAGATTGATGCGCTCGCAGGCATTGAGCGCGGATTCGGCCGAATATTGCCAGATCGCACTTCCGGTCCCTCTGGACAGGACGTTCACCTATCTGGTGCCTGAGGGGTTGCGCAGCCGTGAATTGATCGGTTGCCGCGCGCTTGTGCCTTTCGGCAGGCGCAAACATGTCGGCGTCGTGCTGTCTGTCGACCGCACCGTCCCGGACTTTGAAGTCCGGCCACTGGCCAAGCTGCTCGACGACAGCCCAGTGCTGAGCTCCGAGTTGCGCGAAATAGCCGAGTGGGTAGCCAAGTACTACTGCACACCCGTTGGTGAAGTCTTCAAGGCGATGTTGCCCCTCGGGGGGGAGACCCATTCGAAGAAGATGGTTTCGATCACTGCCGAGGGCGAGGCCGAGCTCAGTACAAGGCTCGTGCCCAGCACGGTCGATGAAGAGGTCCTGGCGGCACTCTTGCGCAAGCCGCTCACACTTCAGACCCTTTCGAGAAGAATCCCGGGCGGAGCTGACGCCGTATGGCGCCTGCGCAATCGCGGGCTGGTCGCGGTTGAAGATGTCGTAGCGGAGCGTGACCCCACGCTGTCGCGCGGGGCGACGCTCTTGGTCGGGCCCGGGGATCCGGCCGCGGCACCCGCCAGGCCCAAGGCGGCAGAGCGCTGGCTGCTGGACTATTTGCGGCGCAATCCAGGCTCCCACGACATCCGAGCGCTGGCAATCGAGCACTCTGATGCCGTTCCGATCGCGCGTAGGCTCTCGAAGTTAGGGGCGGTCGAGCTCGAGGTCGTTCATACACCCCTGCAAGCTAAGCGGCGTACGATGGCGCTGGAGCTGAATCCTGCTCAGAGGATTGCTCTGGCGAAGATCCAATCGGCGGTCGATGAAGGGTGCTTCGAAACTTTCCTGCTGCACGGAGTTACCGGCTCGGGCAAGACCGAGGTCTACCTCAGAGCCATCGAGGACGTGCTTGACCGAGGCCGCTCGGCATTACTGCTAGTGCCGGAGATTGGGCTGACTCCTTCTGTTGCCTCGGAATTCTACGGTCGCTTCGGTGAGCAAGTGGCAGTGCTGCACAGCGGTCTGACCGAGCTTCAGCGGGCCGACCAGTGGCGGCGCATCCAGTCCGGGAAGGGCCGAGTGGTATTAGGCACGCGTAGCGCTGTCTTCGCTCCGCTGCGAGACCTCGGTCTGGTCGTGGTCGACGAGGAGCACGACGGCAGTTACAAGCAGGGCGAGGCACCCCCGCGCTATAACGCTCGCGATGTCGCTATCGTCAGGGCGCGGTCGGCCAAAGCGGCCGTCGTGCTCGGTTCGGCCACGCCCGGCCTCGAAACCCGGCGGAACGCCGAACTGGGCAAGTACCGGCACCTGTCCATGCCGGAGCGGATCTTGAAACGTCCGCTGCCATCGGTGCGCATGGTTGACATGCGCCGGGAGTATTCCGAGGTGGGGCGCGAACAGCTGTTCTCGAGAGTACTCCGAGCGGCGGTCCAAGCCTGCCTGGAGCGCGGCGAGCAGGCCATGATCTTCCTCAACCGGCGTGGCTTTTCGACCTACGTGCTGTGCCGCGCGTGCGGTACTCGGGTCGAATGCCCTAACTGCTCGGTCACGCTGACGTACCACAAGCGCGAACGCCAGCTGCGATGCCATTTCTGCGATCACGGCGAACCCGTGCCAACCGTGTGCGGGGACTGTGGCAGGGAGTTCTTGGATTTCCAAGGCAGCGGCTCCGAACAGGTCGAGGATGCGCTGGGCCAAGCATTTCCACAGGCTCGCATCGCTCGCTTGGACCGTGACACGGTGCGCGGGCGGAATTCGTTCGAACGGATCTTGGGCTCGTTCAAGGACGGCGATTGCAACCTCTTGGTGGGCACCCAGATGATTGCCAAGGGCCACGATATCCCGAATGTCACCCTAGTCTGCGTCGTCAACGCCGATGTCGGGCTCGGCCTGCCAGATTTCCGAGCGGCCGAGCGCACCTTTCAGGTGCTCACCCAGGTGGCTGGCCGAGCCGGTCGCGGGGAAAAGCCCGGCGAGGTCTTGATTCAGACGATGAATCCTGAGCACTATGCGGTCGAACTGGCCGCGAGGCAGGACTACGACGCATTCTATGCGCGCGAAACAGCATTTCGGCGGGACCTCTGGTACCCGCCCTTCACATCAATCGCCCTGCTGCTGATCCGCTCCGCCAAGTTCCAAGACGCCTTGGAGATGAGCCGCAATCTGGGACGGCACCTACAACCCGTTCCAGCCGGCCTGAGGTTGCTTGGTCCTGCGTCGGCTCCCGTGGCCAGGTTGCGCACCGAATACCGCTTCCAGTTCGTGGTCAAGTCCGGCAGCCGCAATGACCTTGCACGCCTGCTCGCCAGGGCCCGCGAATACGCGCAAGCGCAGCAGTGGCCTGCCACGGCGCTGACCATAGATGTGGATCCGCTCAACTTCTTGTAGGCAACTAGGGCGCGCTGCCCTTCGCTCCCGCTAGTTGGGCGCGGCTTCGCTCGCGCACCTCCACCCAAGCCTCGAATACGATCGGATTTTCCAGCCAAGCCCGCAGCCATTGCAGAGTCTCCCGCTGCACGCTGAGCTTGCTGGGGGAACTGGCTCGCGCGAGCGCCAGATCGAGGTGCTCCCTCGTCCGCCGCACCGCCCGGCGGACGTCACTTGCCCGGGCCGGATCGTCGGTGCTGCTATATTGGCGAGCGAGGTCGATCAGAGACCGCTTGCACGCGGCGAGGTCGCTGACCGGAATCTTCCTCCGCAGGTCCACCGGCAGGCCACCGATTGCGCGGTCCACCTCCACGGTTGTCTCCAGCAGGATCGAGAGCAGGTAGCGGTCGGACACTGGCTTGGTCCGTTCCACCTCAGTGAGCACGTGCTTGCGGATCTCGCGCAACTCGGCTCTTCCGATCAGAGCGGGCTTGTGCCGGGCGAGATAATCCAGCACCGCCCCGCGCACCGATGGGCGTCCGCGCGCGGCCACCGAGCCCGCCTCAGCGGCGCGACCGCTCGTGGCGGCGCAATTCTTGGACGGCGCGGTTGTGGTCGCGCAAGCGTGTCGAGAAGGTATGCCCTTGCAGATGGCCGGGTTTCGCGCAGAAGTACAGGTAGTCGCTCTCGTCGGGAGCGAATGCGGCATCGAGAGACCGTGCTCCGGGATTCGTGATCGGCCCGGGAGGCAATCCGCCATGCACATACGTGTTGTAGGCGTGCGGGTCGGACAGGTCGGAGCGGTAGATCTTGCCGCGATAGCGCCCGTCCAGCACGAGGCCGTAAATGATGGTGGGATCGCACTGCAGCAGCATTCCTCGCTGCAAGCGGTTGTGGAACACCGAGGAAACCAGGCCGCGCTCGTCGGCCCGCTCAGTTTCCTTTTCGATCATTGACGCCAATACCAGCGCGTCCCAGTCCGAAATCTCCGCTGTGCGCTGGCCGCGCGCATCTGCGAGTGCGTTGCGAAATCCGGCAAGCATGGCAGCGATCAGGTCATGCACGGTGGATGTCTTGGCCAAGCTGTAGGTCTCGGGAAACAGCAATCCCTCCAGTGTCTTGGCATTGGGCAGGATGTCCGTAGCTAAGCTGGGGTCCGCCGTAATGGCCAGGAATTCCTCCTCGGTGCTCCAGCCCTCGGAAGCGACGATCTTTGCGATCTCGAAGCGGTTCAGGCCCTCCGGAATGGTGAGGGGATAGAGAATCACCCGTCCCGCCGCCAATTGCTCGAAGGCCTCCGCGGCTGAGATGGGCCGCTCGAATCGATACTCGCCGGCCATCAGCGTCGCGGACCGGGCCCACAGCCGCTCCCACAAGAAACCCCACTTGGAAGCGATCACTCCTTGGCCTTGGAGTGTTTCCGCAATCTCCATCGACGTCAGGCCGCGCCCGATCTCGACCACCACAGGCTCATCGAAGACTTCCGCTGGTGCCTCGCCGCCCGTGTCGGCACAACTTCCGGTCAGCAGCGCGGCCGCGAGCAGCGCGCCGAGGCTAGCTCTGCTTTGCAGCAAGGTAGCTCTCCAGCAGAATCACCGCCGCGAGGCGGTCGATCTCGCCCGGGTCCTTCGGACTTGTGCCGAGGATATTCTCGGCCTCCCAACTGGTCAAGCGCTCGTCCCACATCTCGACCGGAATTCCCGCATGCCTCCCCAGTTGGAACGCGAACCGGGCCGCTTGGCTCGAAGAGCCGCTCTTGGCGCCGCTGAGGTGAAGCGGGTCGCCGACGACCACCGTCTCGATATTGCGCTCGCGGATTAGGCCGATCAACGTGTCGATGTCCTGTCGCTTTGTAGTGCGGGCCAGCGTGCGCAGCCCGTGAGCCGCGATTCCGAGTTCGTCGCTGACGGCAACGCCGATGCGACGCTTGCCCCAATCCAGTGCCATCACCCGCATAGGCCCAGTAATCCAGTGTAAGGCGGGCATGGCCCGCCAAGTCAGTTCTGGCGGCCCATATCTGCGATGGTCTTGTCCCACCGCTGCGGGGGCAGCGGGTCGTACTTCGGTCTCGAATCCGCGGCCGGCATTGATCGAGCGACGGTGCCCAGCTTCGCGAGAGCCTCACGATGCTCGGACTGGGTGCTGGTGACTAGGTTGCTCTCTTCGCCGGGGTCGGTGTGCAAGTCATAGAGTTCCCGGATCTCCGCCTCGTGGACGTGGATCTTGTAACGCTTGTCGCGAATCACTCTCGGCGCGTAGTCCAGGACTCCGCGCACGCCGCGTGCGTCCAAGATGGCCGCGCCGAAGCCCATGGCCAGGATCCAGTCGCGCGGCCCGGTCCGCTGCTCGCCCAGAATGACCTTGGCGATCGACTTTCCGTCGAGTTGCACGCCTTCGGGCAGGGAAGCGCCGGCGAGTTCGCAGAAGGTCGGGAGCAGATCCGAGAAATCGGTGAGTTCATCGGATTGCGTTCCGGCGGGCACGAGGCCCGGACCGTTCACGATAAATGGCTGCCTTGGGCCATTCTCGGTCAGCTTGGCCTTACCGCCTCGCACGGCGCGACCGTTCAAGCTGCCGCGGATGCGCCCCGAGGTTCCGTTGTCGGTGGTAAAGATCACGATGGTATTACTGCGGACACCGGAATCATCGAGCGCCTTGACTAGCCGGCCGACCAAGTAGTCGGTGTAGCGCACCATTGCCTTGTGCTTTTCAAGTGCGGACTCGGCGAACGGCTCGTGAGGCGTGATCACGAGCGGACCGTGTGTAAGCGCCATCGGGTAGTAAAGGAACATGGGGCGGTCGCGATGGCGCTCGACGAAATCCACCAAGAAGTCGTTGAAGATGTCAGGGCCGAAGTCCCCCTCGTAGGTGCGGCTGCTCGATTCGCTGGTATAGACGTACGGGTTCCAGTAGCGCTCGTTGCTAATGGGATTGCCTCCCTCGCCCCCGGTCCAGACCGACCATTCGTCGAAGCCGTGCCGGTCCAAGATTTCCGGCTGCACGCGGAAATCGTTGATCTGCCACTTGCCCGCGATCGCGGTCGCATACCCGGCATTGCGCAGCAGGCGAGCCACCGAGATGTTGTGCTTGGGGTCGAAGTGGCAACCCGCGCCCCAGCGCGGCACGTCCCAGTGATTCGTCCAACCATGGCGGAAAGGGTACTGGCCGGTGAGGAGCGTGACTCTGGTCGGCGTGCATTGGGGCATCGAATAGGCATTGCTAAAGCTCATCCCGCCTTCTGCAAGCTTGTCGATATTCGGCGTTTCGATGCCCTCGCCGCCGTAGCTGGAGATCCATTCCGGCCCGAGGTCGTCCACCATGATGAAAACGATGTTGGGGGGTGCCGCCCATAGGGGAACGGCAAGCAGCAAGATCGCGCGGCAGAGCATCCGTGGCATGACGACGATCTCCAGAATAACCTGCCTCTGTCCCAAGGATGTCTTCGCCTCGGCGCGACTGTGGAAGCCTGCCGCGATCTGATTACGGATTGCGGTCTGGTTCCCGGCAGTACTCGGTCGGCCCAGCAGCCCGTGCGAATGCCGCGGTGCGGCGTCCCCCGACGGGGGTGCCGTAGTCTGCGAGCCCGGGAACGAAGTTCGGGCCGTTTCCTCCAACCCTGCAATTGGAAGTCCCCGGTGTCCGCGACGCGATGAGCTCGACGGAGCGCTTCAAACTGAGGGTGCTGGCCGATCTGGAGCCAAAGTGTTTACGACGGACCCAGCAGATGATTCGTATGGCTGCTGAGTTGTTCCGGATCTTCCACCACGAGGAACTGCCCCATCATCCCGTTGTCCTCATGTTCCATGATGTGGCAGTGGTACATGTACGGAACCTCATGGTCTGCATATCTTTCGAAGGGCATGATGATCCGAACGAGGTCGCCGGGAGGCACCAGAACTGTGTCTTTCCAACCGAGTTCGGCAGCGGAGGGCGGCCGGCCGTTGCGATCGAGGATTTGGAATTGGACCAAGTGGACGTGGAATGGGTGGGGCTGACCGCCGCGATTGCTGACTTCCCAAATCTCAATGTCTCCCAATCGCACCACCTCATCAATCCGTGCCATATCCATGATCTTTCCGTTGATTGGCGGCCCCAGCGGCCCACCTCCCCGACCTCGTCCGCCGCCTCGCCCACCCTGTATCGGCCCTGCCAACACCATGGGACGGGTATTGGCAGCGAGTGAGGGGTCGATGCGAGAGATGGTATTGAGCCGCTCTGGCAGTGGGTGAGACGCGCGATCTGCAGGCGCGGGAACGATCTTCAACAACTGCAGGTTCCCAGTGCCGATCCCTCCGACAAACGACTGGATTGTTTCCAGCAATCCGGCTTCCGGGTAGCTCTTCAATACCACCTCGGCACCGTCGCTGAAATCGACCAGAATCTCGGCTCGCTCGCCGGGAGCGAGGACCACACGGTTGGCCGGGATGGGCGTCTCAAGGAAGCCGCCATCAGTGGCGATCAGATGAAACCGACGGTTGTCTTCAAAGCCGATGTAGTAGATTCGCGCATTCGAGCCGTTCAATAGCCTGAATCGGATGCGACGTGACTCAACTTGCAGAAATGGGTTCCAAGTTCCGTTGACCAGCATCGTGTTTCCGTAAACGGCACCTTGGTTGACGGCAAAGCGAAACGCACCGTCGTCGTCAAACTGTCGGTCTTGGATCACGACTGGAATGTCGTCAACGCCGTAGGTCTTTGGTAGGTCCAGCGCATCGCTGTTTTCGTCATCGATCCACATGAGGCCGGAGACTCCCCGATAGACCTGTCGCCCTGTGGCGCCATGTGGGTGCGGGTGGTACCACAGTGGAGCGGCCTGTTGATGGACCCGAAAGCTGGCAGTCCACGATTCTCCCGGCTCGATTTTCTGATGGGGTGTTCCGTCCATGCGAGCCGGAACGTGCATTCCGTGCCAGTGCATTGTCGTCATTTCATCCAGATTGTTCTGAACGATCAAATCGACATCTTCGCCGCGGCGCAATCGCACAGTAGGGCCCAGATACGGGGCGTTAACGCCAGCTGTCGGCGTTTGTTTGCCGGGCAGGAACTCTCGGCTCCCTTCGGCAACGGTCAGGTGCAGTTGCCGACGTCCGTCCACAACGGTTCCGAATAGCTGATCGGGAATGTGCAACTCGTTCTCAAAAGTCAAGCCACCGTTCGTGACTCGGATGAACGCCAGCCAATAGCACGCCAAGCCCGACAACAAGACCACAGTCACCGCGCCCACAGTGGCCCGCTTCAGCCGCTGGGGTTTGGTTGTCAGGAACCTCCTTGCGGGCTTCGGTCGAGTAAGACTCGCGGGCGTTGCATCTACAGGCATGGCTTGTGGTTCCATCCGTGATCCGCAAGGGCGCTTGTGCCGCGATCTGACACGGCCTTCACTGGCCGCTTGCTAGGTCCGGCTTCTGAAGTGACGCCAGGCATCGGTGACGCGTTACCCAAGAGCAGGGGTCGCTAGATTCGAGCTCTCGACCGCATGGCGGCATTGTCCGGAGTGCGGCAGGTAGCGGTGACTTCGGATCTCGTGGTCCCGTCGCCAACCGTGCGAATTCGATCCGACGCTATATTGAGCAACCTGCTTCTCGAACTCGAAATCTAAGCACGACAACGTTTCTTGGCCGTGCTTTCTTGACCGGGGCGGCCGCACCCGCGAAGATGCCGCACGCAGTCTTGGACGTTGCTCTGGCACATACGATCAAGACCGAGGTCGAGGCAGCCTACGCTCGTTCGGGCCTCTTCGATCGATCGCAACGCGAGATTAACGATTGGACAAGGTGTCCGGCGTTAGGAAAGTGACACGAGCAACCCCTGAAGCGAAACGTCGGAACCGTCGGCCTGACCTGACGCGGGTGGAAATGACAGGGCTGCCGGCCAAGATCTAACCGAACTGACCCCGAAGGACCAGTCCTTGGGTGGCGCGAGCGTAGTCAAGAGAAGCACCGAGCGGCGCTCCCCGTGTGCCTGCCAAGGCATGGGGCCACATAGGTTCCCATGCATGGGAGCATCGCGAATCAGCCACACTGGTACGAGATGCACGGACTCTTCTCAGCGGACGATGCCTCGATCTTCGAGATCCAGACCGACTCCGAGGGCCCTTCGGGACAGCTGCCACTCACGCCCGCCATGCTCCGCACACTGCCGAGCGGTGATATTTTCGGCTGGACACAGGATGCCGGGATGGGCTGGAACCCAGCGCACCTCGGGCGGGACGAGTACTTGATCCTCAGCACGCAAGGTGGCATTCGGGCTGAAGACGGCTCGCCGATCGCTTTGGGCTATCACACAGGTCACTTCGAGGTTGGGCTCCTGATGAAGGAGGCGGCCGTTGAGTTCCGCCAGCGCGGGGCAATTCCGTTCGCCGGCTTTTGCAGCGATCCCTGCGACGGTCGCACGCAGGGCACGCCCGGGATGATGGACTCGCTGCCCTATCGCAATGACGCCGCGCAAGTCCTGCGTCGTCTGATCCGCTCGCTCCCGACACGGAGCGGCGTCATCGGCGTGGCCACATGTGACAAGGGCCTGCCCGCCATGACCATGGCGCTGGCTTCGATGCACGGCCTCCCCTGCGTATTAGTGCCTGGAGGTGTGACACTGCCAACGCGCGGGGCCGAAGACGCCGGCAAGGTGCAGACGATCGGGGCTCGCTTCGCGCACGGCGAGTTGAGCTTGGAACTGGCCCAGGAGTTCGGATGCAAGGCGTGCGGCACGCCCGGGGGCGGCTGTCAGTTCCTCGGAACCGCCGCGACAGCCCAAGTCGTGGCCGAAGCGCTCGGGCTGGCGCTGCCTCACACCGCTCTAGCGCCGTCGGGGCAGATGGTCTGGAAACAGGCCGCCCGGATGTCCGCCGAGGCCGTGATGTTACAGCGCGCCGCCGGGATTACAGTGTCCGATGTTCTCACCGAGGGTGCCCTGCGCAACGCGATGGTCGTGCATGCGGCATTCGGTGGGTCGACGAATTTGCTGCTGCACTTGCCAGCCGTCGCCTTCTGCGCCGGGCTCAAGCGGCCCACCGTGGACGATTGGGCTGAGGTCAATCGCCAAGTAGTGCGTCTGGTTGATGTGCTGCCCAACGGACCGGTGGGACATCCCACGGTGCGCGTGTTCCTTGCCGGCGGCGTGCCGGAAGTGATGCTGCACCTACGGGCCTTGGGACTGCTCGACCTGTCCGTTCTGACAGCCACCGGGGACCCGCTCGAAACGGTGCTCGCGGGGTGGGAACGCAGCGAGCGACGCAGGATATTCCGCGCCCGGCTGAAAGAGCTGGATGGCATCGACCCGGACGAAGTGATCTTTTCCCCGGACGCGGCTGTGCGCCGCGGCCTTACCAGCACGATCACGTTCTGTCGGGGAAATCTCGCGCCGGAGGGCTCGGTCGTCAAGAGCACCGCGATCGATCCGGCCGTGGTAGACAGCGATGGCGTTTACCGCAAGCAAGGACCGGCCAAGGTCTTCACCCGCGAGGCGGACGCAATCCGGGGGCTCAAGGATGGCACTGTCGAGCCTGGCGATGTCATGGTGCTGGCCTGCTGCGGACCGCTCGGTTCTGGCATGGAGGAGATCTACCAGATCACCTCCGCCCTCAAGCACCTCTCGTACGGCAAGGAGATCGCCGTCATTACCGATGCGCGCTTTTCCGGCGTCTCGACTGGCGCGTGCATCGGGCATGTCGGGCCGGAAGCTCTGGCGGGCGGTCCGCTGGGAAAGCTGGTCGCTGGGGATATCGTGCGCGTTGAGATCGATTGTCGGCGGTTGCGCGGAAGCGTAGACTTGGTTGGCCACGAGGGGAGTGAGTTTGGGGCAGTCCGTGGTTCGGAAGTGCTCTCGTCACGGCGATCTCGCGAAGACCTTGCGCCACATCCGGATATTCCGGATGACACGCGGCTCTGGGCCGCGCTGCAGGCCTGCAGCGGCGGGACTTGGAATGGCTGCGTTTATGACGTGGACGCGATCACCGCTGCGCTGGAACGGTCGGTGCCTACGGGCGGATGATCGAGCCGTCCCGGCGGCGGGTGGTACCCCAGGAGTAGTCGAATGGCGTGTCGTAGCGCGACTCGACGCTGTACTTGGCCGCCAACTCCTCGTTGAGTTCCATGCCCCAACCCGGAGCCTCGTTCGGGAAGAAGAAGCCGTTTTCGAGGCGCGGGCACCCTTGGAAGACTTCATGCACCGATTCGGGCCAAGTACGGCCCTCTTGGATGCCGAAGTTGTAGCAACTCACGTCGAGCGCGATATTGGCAAGGTGGCCAACCGGGGAAGTGTCGCCGGGACCGTGCCACGCAGTCCGCACACCGAACCATTCGCACAGCGCCGCCAGCTTGCGCGCGGGCGTGAGGCCGCCGATCTGCGAGATATGCACGCGGATGAAGTCGATCAGGCGCTCGGCAATCAATCCGGTGAATTCGTGCGGCGAATTGAATAGCTCTCCCATGGCGATGGCCGTGGTGGTTTGCGAGCGCATGTGCCTGAAGTAGCCGATCTGCTCGGGCGAGACAGGGTCTTCGATGAAGAATGGCCGGTACTCTTCGACACGCTTCAACAGCCACATCGCCTGGGCATTGCTGATCCGCTCGTGGACATCGTGCAGCAGTTCGATCTCGTCGCCGAGGTTGGCCCGCATGTGCCGGAAGAGCTTGGGCACGCTCAGCAGGTAAGGCGTGGGCTCGTACATCCGTTCGGCATGTGGACCGCCGGACGGGGCCCCGAGGAAGCCCTCTGGGTTGCCGCCTGAGCTGCGAGCGCCGTAGTTGGCATTGCCTTGGATCCCGACTTGGATGCGGATGTGACGCACGCCTTCCTCGATGTAGGCGAGCGCGGCGTCCTCGACCTCCTGCATGCTGGCACCCGATGCGTGGCGGTAGACATCCGCTCCGTTGCGGGCCTTGCCGCCGAGCAGGGCGTAGACCGGCATGTTGGCCCGCTTGCCCTTGATGTCCCACAGCGCTTGATCGACGCCGCTCATGGCGTTGTACAGGACCGGCCCGTTGCGCCAGTACGAGCTGACGTACATCGTCTGCCAGATGTCTTCGATGTGGTCTGGGTTCTTTCCCTTCAAGAAGGGTCTCAGGAATTCGTCAACGGCCGTGACAACTGCCTTGGCGCGCTGCGTAAAGGTTGCGCAGCCGTACCCGTGCAAGCCGGGCTCGCTGGTCTCGACCTTGACGATCACCGTGCGAGGCAGCCCAGGCGGCGCGGTCAGGATCGCCTTGACATCGGTAATCTTCAACTCGGGCAAGCCCCGCGCGGGCCCCTGCTGGGCCGAAGCGGCGGACGGCAGGGCCGCGACGCCAGCGCCCGCGAGCCATTTCAGAGCGTTCCTACGTTGCATGGCGCCCATTGTAATGCGGCCCTATTCTCTGCGGGGTAAGAGCACGAACTTTGACACGCGAGCATCACGCAGCCGCTTTGAAAGACTCGAAGCGCAGCGCAAGCCGATCGCGGTCTGGCTGGTCCAAGAGGCGGCTAGGAGTATGAATTGCGCTGCCTTCGAGGCGCTTTAGCGATTCCAAGAGGGGGCCGTCTTCCTTTTCGAGCAGTCGCTCGGAGACATGCAAGCGATAGTCCGGGTCAATTCCAATTAAGTGTGAGTCGAATGCAGCGTGGTGAATCTTCGACAGAGGGAGACCATTCGGAACCACTGGCTGGCCCAGTTCTTCGTGCTTGTCAGGGACAATGTGCGCCGCGTCCAAGAGCAATGGCTCCGGTATTCCCGAAACTGCGCAGCGACCGCCATAGGCATGGATGATGGCCTCGCGAAATGATGACTGATGCAGACGGCGCTTGACCGATTGGAGCGCATAGCGCCGTTCCAAGCGACTCTCCGGATAGGTGCCAAACAGCGCCTGCGAGAACGATGCTTGATCGATGACTCCCGCTTGGGCGGGAAGTCCGAAGGCAACGGTCGCCTTCAGTGCGCCGCCGTCCCAGCCTGAAATGAAGACCGGAAACATTGCTTGGTACCGGCGGGGAGCGATGCCGAGGAAATAGATCACGGGAATCCGGTTCTCGAAGGCTTCGCGGAGCCAGCGATTGTCGGCCGCATCAGGATTGTTGCCCATGAAGGCGTAGTCGACGCTTTCGTCGCTTCCGTATATCTGGCTGTGAACCTTGCGTTGGTCGTCGTACCAGACCTTGCCACCCGGTCTTGGGAACACGGTTCTGATCGAAAGTAGGAACCGCATCTGTTTCGGCTTGAAGATCCCACGTTGCGGATTGACCAGCGGGATGCGCTTGCCTTGGAATTCAAACCCTGGTTTCAGTTCCTTCGCGGTCAGATGCCCGTAGACCTGCTGGAGGTTCTGGAGACGCTGGAACGCAGCCGCGCGCATCGGCATGGCCACACTGCCCTCAATCATCGCCATGTGCCCCCTACAAGAAGCGGTGCTCGTTGTGCCATGAGAGTGCGGTTGGATCGGGACTTTGGTCGGGGCGGTGAGGAGTGGCGATCCGTCTGCCCTGCAAGGAATAGTAGTCTCTACCGTTTTCGAACTCGTCGCGAATTCGCGGGCTGACTTCGAACTTCAGATCGGGCGTGATCGTCACGTACCCGGTGTCAAAGAGCCGGTGGATATCGCGCCGCAGCAGGAGGCCATTCTGAGGCTTGTGCTCGCCCCCGTCGCTGAAGGGACGGATATGAGCCGCCTCAAGGGCTGGCAACGTGCGTTCTTGAGTCACGGCGCACCGTCGTCCGTAAATGTCTGTCACGAGCAAACGGAACTCCCCTTGGCCACGCCGAGGGAGAATCAGCTGCGGCTTGCCATAGCGATTGACAGAGATTGCCCGGTCGATAACTGCCTGTCGGCCAATGCGGTCCGTGACGGATTCCCACAGCCGGCGGCCCTCGGACTCATCGGTGTCATATCGCTTGAGCGACACGATATTCGGAGCCCAGCTCGGCGGTACGGCGATCCAGTCGCTTTCCTGGAAGAAGACTGGCTCTGTCAGAATCCGGCAGCCAATCGTGAAGTCCCTACGCGGATCTGCTTCGTCCCTTCGGTACTTGACAATGCGCTCCCGCATTTGTCGCAATGAGCGCGCACCGTTAGCTTCTCCAAAGGCGTCCCACGCAAGCGAACTCGGCAACTTGTTGGCGTAAGCGAAGATCCCTCCGCCAACGATGAAATTGTGGGGCGCGTGCAGCTTGAAAAGGAAAAGCTCTCCCCGTTCGAGCGCCTTGAAGTTCTTTGGCGCGGGCGACCAGAAATTGACCTCGGGCAGGCTGCGATGCTGTCGAAGCATCTCGAACCAATCACCGTCCGTGACCGCTACTACAAGCTTGACCCCCATTGCTGTCGATCGCGAATTCCTGCGTGATTGGCCGGCGAAACCGAATAGTCAGGCGTACGCAGAGCGTTCCGTTGAACGTTACCATACGCGCCGACCGGTCCGCGAGCACTATCGTTGTCCGTGACGGCATCCTCGCCATGCGGTCCACCAGGCGGCGGCGCGCCCTGAATCTAGTCATCCCGAGGGGTCTCGACAGCAGCTGCGGCAGCCCTGCAGCACGGCTCCATCTCATGGCGGGCTTGCCCGCCGCTGCCTCTTGATCGACTGCGGCGTGCGGCGCGCTCCGCCCGCGCGTGCCGACCCGCATACGATGAAGGCGGTAGCCGGATGAACTTGCGAGCCGTTGTTTCTGGAGCAGCCGGTTTCATCGGTTCGCACCTTTGCGACCGCCTACTGGCGGACGGGCACGAGGTGATCGGACTAGACAACCTCTCTACTGGGCGCGCGGAGAACTTGCGACATCTGCAGGGTCGTCCAAGGTTCCGCTTTGTGCGGCATGACATCTGCGAGCCGTTCCAGGCAGATGGCCGGATTGACGTGGTTTACAACCTCGCCTGCCCGGCGAGCCCGCGCGACTATCTGGCAGCCCCGCTGGAAACGCTTGCGGCCTGCTCGGAGGGTACCCGCAACATGCTAGACCTGGCTCTGCATAGTTGCGCCACGTTCTTGCAGGCCTCAACCTCCGAAGCCTATGGCGATGCTCTCGTCCACCCCCAACCTGAGACCTACTGGGGCAACGTCAATCCGGTCGGCCCTCGATCGGTATACGACGAAGGCAAGCGATATGCCGAGGCCCTCACGATGGCCTACCACCGGGAACAGGGCGTTGATACGCGCATCGCTCGCCTATTCAATGTCTACGGCCCGCGGATGAAGAGGGGGGACGGCCGTGTCCTGCCCGCATTCTTGGACCAGACATTGCGGGGCGTGCCGCTGACAGTGTTTGGCGATGGTGCGCAAACTCGGAGCTTTTGCTACGTCTCAGACATTGTCGATGGCATGGTCCGGCTAGTTGCCAGCGACGAACCGACACCGATCAACCTAGGCGGCCCGGAAGAGATCACCGTATTGGAATTAGCGGGGATCGTCCAAGAGATCGCGGCCGTCTCATGTGGCGTCACCCATTGTGATCTGCCCCAGGACGACCCGAACCGGCGCCAGCCCGACATAGGCAAGGCGAGGCGCCTGCTTGGTTGGGATCCGCAGGTCGATTTGCGGCAGGGGATTCAGTTGATGCTGGCATCGCTTGCGGAGTGAGAGCGGGGCTACCAGTCCTCGGACCCAGGCGTACACGCGCGCAGCTGCCGTGCACGGGCCGCGACGGACCAGCCGGGTCCGATGCAACGACATGGGACGACCGGAACCCGATATCGGCGAAAGCTGCTCCCCCGCAATCGCGCCTGTGAGACTATAAGGCGGTTCGAGATCATGTCGCATCAGTTCACTCGTCGAAACTTTCTCGTGACTGCGGCAGCGCTGTCGGGCGTGCCTGGATGCACTTCTGAAGACCCGGAGCGAGCGGAGACCGGGGCTAGGCCCAACATCGTGCTGTGCATGGGGGACGACCACGGTTGGCACGAGACCGGCTACAACGGACACTCGCACGTCAAGACGCCGGTCCTCGACGACATGGCTTCGTCCGGATTGCGCTTGGATCGCTTCTACTCAGCCGCACCGGTGTGCTCGCCGACCCGTGGCAGCGTGATGACCGGGCGGCACCCGAACCGGTACGGCACGTTCAGTGCGAATTGGTCGATCCGGCCAGAGGAGATCGGCATCGCCGAGATCCTCAGCCAGGCTGGCTACGCGTGCGGCCACTTTGGCAAGTGGCACCTTGGCCCGGTCAAGGCAGATTCGCCGACGAATCCCGGCGCCTTCGGCTTTGACGAATGGCTCTCCCACGACAACTTCTTCGAGATGGACCCGATTCTGTCGAGAAATGGCGGCGCACCTGAAAAGCACGCGGGGGAAAGCTCCCAGATCGTGATCGACGCTGCCAAGCAATTCATCGACAAGGCGAAGCAGGCGGGGCGGCCTTTCTTCGTGGTCGTCTGGTTCGGTTCGCCGCACGAGCCGTACAGCGGCCTCGACGCCGATCTGGACGACTATGCGGATCTACCGGAGAGGTTGCAGGAGGACTCAGCCCGACTCACCTCGATGGAAACAGGCCTTCGCACGGAGGTGCGCTTGGACAAGGCGTTACAGGCCCGTTACGCCGAAATCACGGCCATGGATCGTGCCATCGGAAACTTGCGAGACCACCTACGGGAGAACAACCTGAGATCGGATACGCTGCTGTGGTACTGCAGCGACAACGGAGCTCCGTCCGAGGCCCGCTTCTCATCCTCCCTGCGGGCGAGCAAGGGTGCTGTGTACGAGGGCGGCGTGCGCGTCCCATGCGTCATCGAATGGCCCGCGCGGATCCCGGCTCCGTTGCGCAGTCCTGTCAACTCGGTGACCAGTGACATCCTTCCCACGCTTTGCGAACTCACCGGCCAAGCGCTGCCCGACCGTCCGCTGGACGGCCTGAGCTTGGTTCCCGTCATGGATGGAACCATGCAGCAGCGGCCGGAGCCGATCTGCTTCTGGAGTTTCGACGGCAACCGCGAAGGTAACGGCGAACCGTACATCGACCCGAAGTTGCAGGAAGGCACCACTCCTTTGGTCAAGATCATGGATGGCCGCCTGACGCGGAATTTCCGCAACTTCCACCACCCAAGCATCGAAGACGCTGACGGCAACGGCCCGCGGGCAATCCTCGACCATCGCTACAAATTGGTGATTGACGGCGACATTGCCGCAACGACGGAGTTATTCGACATCCGCGCCGATCCGGCCGAGGGCAACGACCTCGCAGAGGGGAACACGGACGAAGTCGCGCGCTTGGAGGCGCACCTTCATGACTGGCAAGAGTCGGTGCTCAACAGTCTCTCGGGCGGGGACTATTCGTGAGGGCGGGCTCAATAGGCCCAAGGCCCGCGAGTGAATAGCCCGCCATCAACCATCAACGTTTGCCCGGTGATGAACTCGCTCCCGTCGCCACACAGAAACGCCACAGCTTCTGCGACATCGGGCGGATGGCCGACTCGGCCCATTGGTGTCAGCTTCGACCACTGTCCGGCGTAGTCTGCTGACTCGCGCTCGGTTCGGTCGATCAGGATGGCCCCGGGGGCCACGCAGTTCACTGTGATTCCGAATTCGCCGAGTTCGGCCGCGGCTACCTTGGTGAACTGTTCGATGCCGCCCTTGCTGGCTGTATAGCTGACGAGGTTCGGAAAGGCGACCCTGTTGCAGCCCGACCCAATGTTCACGATGCGTCCTCTCCCGCGCTGCTTCATGTTGCGCGCCGCCAATTGGGTGCAGAGGAAACACCCCTTAAGGTTCGTGTCAATCACACGGTCCCAGTCCTGCTCGGACAGTTCGAGCAGGGGTGCCCAGACTTGTGTCCCGGCGTTGTTGACGAGAACGTCGAGCGCAGCGAATTCGGACAGGACCGTCTCGAACATGGCCCGAACCTGCACGGACTCTGCAACCGAAGCCTGTACGGGTAACGCCCTGCGGCCGATTGCTCGGACAGCGTCCGCGACTTGCTCAGCACCGGTGGGGTCGCTGTTGTAGTTCACCGCGATGTCGCAACCGAGCGCGGCAAGCTTGAGGCAAATGCCCCGCCCGATCCCCTTGCTGGCCCCGGTGACCAGCGCCGTCTTGCCCTCCAGTTCCATATGGCCTCGGCCGCAGTCTATCAACTCGAGCCCGAAGTGCCCAAGAGCCAACGGCCAGCCTGCCCGGCAGTCAGATCCCTTCCAGCGCCGATTCGATCGTCCGATGCTCGAACTGAAATCCGGCGGCCTGAGCCTTCTCCGGGGCCACGCGCTGCGACGCCAGCAGGACCTCGGCGAATTCTCCCAGCGCAAGACGCAGAGCGAACGCGGGGGCGGGGAAGAGTGCAGGCCTGCCCACTGCGCTGGCTAGCGCCTGGGTGAACTCTCGGTTAGTGACCGGATTCGGAGCGGCGCCGTTGACGCTTCCGGACAATTGCGTGCTCTCGGCGCAGAATTTGAACAGGGCGGCGAGGTCGTCTACGTGGACCCAAGGCATCCACTGCCGCCCGTGACCGAGCCTGCCTCCGGCGCACAGCTCGAACAAGGGGAGCATTCTAGCCAAGGCGCCACCTTGTGCTCCTAGCACCAGGCCGACCCGAATCGTGACTACGCGTATGCCTAGATCTTCGGCTGCTTGCGCCTCCGCTTCCCATTCGCGACACACCTCAGCCAAGAAGCCCTCGGCTGGTGCGGCAGACTCGGTGAGGACTTCGTTGCCGCGGCTGCCGTAAATTCCAACCGCGGAGGCCGAGACCAAGACTTCGGGGCGTCGCTCGAGCTTGCGCAGACGTTCGACCAAGTGCTTGGTCCCCGCCACTCGGCTGTCTCGGATGCGCGCCTTTTTTGCCTTGGTCCAGCGGCCTTCCGCAACGGGCTCGCCGGCTAGGTGAAACACGGCCTGACATTCGTCAAAGGCCTCTGTCGGCGGAAGCTCGTTGCCCGGGTCCCAGCGGAAGCACGCGCTTTGAGCAAACTCCGCCGGGGCATGTTCCGGAGCGCGGGTGAGGATTCTCGGTTTTGTGAGCAGCCTGCAAAGGCGCCGACCCACAAATCCGGTCGCTCCGGTCACCACAGGCTTCTGAGATTGCGGCACGGTTAGATTCTAGACCGGAACTCCGGTCAGCTGCTGTCGCGTTCTCGGCGCAGTGCTGTACGATGGGCGCCGATGACCAAATTCAAGCTCGCACTTGTCGTCCTCATCCTGGCATTGGCTGCGCCCGCCCTAGCGGCTGACAAGCCCAACATCGTGTTCATCCTTGCAGATGACGTTGGGGACCAGGCGCTGGGGTGCTACGGCGGTACGTCGTACCAAACGCCGCGGATCGATGCCTTGGCTCAGAGCGGCTTACGCTTCCAGCATTGCTATTCCATGCCGGTTTGTCACCCTTCGCGCATTGCCATCATGACGGGCCGCTACCCCTTCCGCGTGGGGCGGCCCCAGTGGGGCACGTTCCCGCGCAATCTTGAGAGCGCGGCGATCGGCAATGCGATGCGCGAACTCGGGTATGCCACCGCAATCGCCGGCAAGTGGCAGCTGACGCTGCTGCGCGACGAGCCCGACCATCCGAGCCGCCTCGGCTTCGACCGCTGGTCCTTATTCGGCTGGCACGAGGGACCGCGCTATTACCGGCCGCTGATCTATGAGGATGGCAAGGTCCGCTCCGATGTCAATGACCGGTACGGGCCGGACGTCTACGTCGACCTGCTCGTCGATTTCATGCGCGAGAATCGCGACAAGCCGTTCTTTGCGTTCTACTCGATGGCGCTGGCGCATGATGTCACCGACGATGTGGGAACACCTCCGCCACTAGGTCCGCAAGGCCACTACGACAGCTACAAGCTCATGGTGGAAAACATGGATGAGCGGGTAGGAAGGCTTGTCGATGCGGCCGACGAGCTTGGCATTCGGGAGCGCACGCTGTTCGTCTTCACGGCTGACAACGGAACTCCCAAGTCCTATTACTTCACCGCCGAGGGCGGGAAGATGTTCAAGCAGCCCATTGAATTTGCCTGGAAAGGGCAGAGCATCAAGGGTGGCAAGGGCGAACTCAGCGATGGCGGCACTCGAGTGCCGCTGGTAGCCAACTGGCCGGGGAAGCTCGATCCGGGGCAGGTGGTTGATGACCTGGTCGACTTCAGCGATTGGTTTCCGACATTCGTTGAGTTGGCGGGCGGGAGCGCGCCGGAAGAGTTGGATGGCGTCAGCTTGGCCGATCGCCTGCGGGGCGGCGCCGCATCTTCGCGCCGCTGGGCTTTTGCCGAGCGCAACTCGATGCGCTGGGTACGCACCCAACGCTGGAAGCTCTATGACGACGGCAGGCTCTACGACATGAGCGCGGGCAGGGGGGAAGTCACGCCGGTCATGATCAGCACTTCTTCTGGAGAAGCGCTGAAAGCAAAGGCTGAGCTCGAGGCCGCGCTGCGAGGACTAGCCCTGACAGATTCAGCCGCTGATCGATAGACTGCGGCCCTGTGGACGATCCTGTTCGGTGCGGGGGGTCAACTCGGTGTGGAGTTGGCCCGACGGTACCGCAAGCGCGGCGACATAGCGCTAGCTCTGCGCCGGCTCGAAGACGAACTCAGGCAGCACCACTTCCCAAGTCTTGCATCTGATGGTGTCGCGATACTGCGGTTCCGACGCTTCGCGATTCCAACCGACTACGGCGAACACTTCCGCCGACCGGCAGCGCATTTCCAGCGGCGGTTGGAACGATTTGGCCAGACGCGCAACAAGACGGCCTTTGGAGTCCAGTAATTCCCAACGCCGACTACTTCCAATTCGCACGGTCAGCAAATCGCCAACCGACAGTCTGGAGATGGCGTCGTGTATCGGACTGTCGCCGTCTTGGCGTCCGGCAAAGCCGATGTCGACATCCTGTAGGCTCGTCCAGACATGTCGGTAGCGGACCGCCTCGGAGCACGGTGGAAGCTCCGCCACCTCGCGCCAAATCGTTGCCGGGTGACGCTGCAAACCGACCTGGAAACCACGGGAACTGTCAAGGTGCGCAAGTGTGAGCGTCTCTCGGGCACGCGTCATGGCCACGTAGTAGAGTCGGCGAGGCGCGTCTGGATCTTCGTCGCGCCCGACGCGACCCCAGCGACCATCGAGTACGGCCACATGATCGAATTCAAGGCCCTTGGCTCGATGAGCGGTGAGCAGTAGCAGTCCTTGCTGTCGGCGGCGTATGTCGCGCCCCCACTCTGCCAGCCATTCGATGACATGGTCTACCGGCGTCTCTCCGCCGCCGGTCTCCAGCACATGTTCCTCAACCGCTTGCCGTAGCAAGTCGTGCCAGCGATCGGAGGGTCGTGCCTTCGCCCAGCCACGTAGTGCGGCACCATCGACGATCCGCGACGTCCGTTTGCGTAGCCATTCAACGAACGCACGAGTCTCCCGCAGGTGCCAGAAGTTCGGGATTTCCTCGTTCGCCATCTGCACCGGAATGTCGTGCGCTTCGCAGAACGCTCGTACCGGAACCAAATACTCCCATTCGCGAGCGATCACAGCGCACCGCGACCAGTCCCAATTGCGTGCAAGTTTGGAGAGGCGGAGCAACTCCGCCATGACTGCCCGCGCTTGGTATTCCGGGCCGTTGCCCGCCGGAAGGATTTGCACCCGCCCGCGCGCGACTGGATCTAGGTCTTCCCACTCTCCGCCCGGCGGATCCTTCGCACGAGCCTGATTCACCCGGATGGGATGCTCGATCTTCATCCGGTTCCGGGCAGGTTCGATCATAGTATTGGCTGCCGCCACGATGTTGTCCGTCGAGCGATAGTTGTCAGTCAGCCACATGGGCTTCGATTTGTAGTCGGACTCGAAACGCTGGATGAACTCTACGGAGGCGCCGTTGAAGGAATAGATGTTCTGATCGTCGTCTCCGACCGCGAACAGCGTGAGCTTGCGCGCATCGTCTTCCGAGGTCCGTCCGGCCAAGGCAGATATCAGTTCATACTGCTCCGGCCCGATGTCTTGGTACTCGTCCACCAGAATCCAGCGGAAGCCCGCCAGCAAGCGTTCGCGGCGTTCGTCCGCCTCTTCCGGCAGAAGCCCCTCGCCGCGGAGCAAGCCAATCGCGCTCCGCAAGACATCTTGGAACATCTCATCGTCGGGGCGCTCCGTCCGGCCAGTGAAACTGGCGCCCGCTAGGCGCATAGCAAGTGCGTGACAGGTGAGCACCGTCACCCCGCGAGCGTCAGCGCCGATCAATTCTGCAAGCCGGCGGCGGATATCGACGGCCGCGTGTCGGTTGTAGGCTAGGGCAAGGATACCCCGGGAATCCTCCCGTTTGACGCGAATCAGCCAAGCGACACGATGCACCAGCACGCGCGTCTTGCCCGATCCGGGGCCGGCGAGCACCAGCACGTTGGTCCGCTCCCGCTCGTCGGCCACGATGCGCTGCTGGATAGGGTTCTTCAGGTCTTCGACGATGGCTCGCCACGACTCGGGCGTTGTCTGGCGACCGATCTCTTTGTCACGTCCCGGCAGCCAGCGGGCAAGAAACGCCTCCTCCTTCAGCGAGAAATAGTCCATAGCCAGACGCAGTGCCTCGCTCATGGTGGCGAGGCCTCGCTCGGCAAATTCCACCATCACGTGGATTTGCAGCACCTGTTCCTCGTAGTGCAGGGCAAGGGGCTTGAAGTCGACCCGCGAAAACCCGCGACGGTCTCTGTGCTCCAGCCGGATCTTCATGGCCGGACGGAACACCGCCAGTCCCTTGTTTAGGCGGATTGCTTCCATCTCGTGAAGCCAGAGCAGCGCCCGGTCCAACACCTTGGTTGGGTGCCGGACCCCGCTCATCAAGGCTAGGTCGGACTTGATCGCCTGCAATAGTTTCCCGAGCGTTGTCTCGGTGAGGAGATCGGTCCCGCGGCTCCCGGACACCAGGCAGCCGAGGAGATGTTCCAGCAGGCATCCGGCCGCGTCGCGCCGGATTCTGGATGTAGTTTCCAGCGCTTCCCACTCGCGGCGCAACGTGATCAGGGCAGTCTCGGCGTCCCGCTTGTGTACCGTCAGGCTACCCGAGGTGCTGTCGTCCTCGCCGCGACCGTCGTAAGCGATTCCCCGGACGATGCGCCATAGCCGTTCCGGCAGCGGGTCGGCCAGCCCATCGTCCCGCAGCACTTGAGCTGCAATACGTAAATGGAGCGGCGAAGTGTCTCCCTTGCCTTGGTCCGGCGCGATCTCGCGCAGGTGCGCGATCAGGGCGGATTCCAAGGCGTCTGCCTCCTCGAGGCGCTTGCGGGACGAGCGCTCGACGCCAGCGTGAACGAAGGCGGTAATTGCCGTGTCGTTGCTGGCGATACCGAACCGTTCCAGATCGTACATGGCGCCGCGCACTCCATTGGGACTCAATCCCGAAACCCCCATCAATTCGTCCGTGCTAACCCCTGCGTCGGCGTCCGCCTCAATCAGGGCTTCCGCGATGCGCAGCAATTGCTTGCGATATGTGGGCGTGACGCGAGTATTGGCCAGCCGTTTCTTGGCGTCCTCTACCGACCTCACCATCAGGGACGATGGAAACACCTGAACCACGTTCTCTTCACGGGTCAGAAGTTCCGATTCCTCCAGCCATGCGACAGCGGTGCGCACTCGGGTATCGTCGGTTGCCGAATCGCGGTCGAACGCTTTGTCCTCGTCCTCGCCGAGGATTTCACCGGCGGTAGCGACAACATCACCACTGAAGCGTTTCTTGCGGTCGAGATTCCGCAGTGCCCTCAGGATGCCGTGGATCTCCTCGCGGGTGAGACGAGAGCGCGCCGACATGCCGAACTGGCGCTCGACGTCGTCCGTCGTATAGAGCAGCACGCAGCGTGCCCACTCACGGTCGCGGCCGGCGCGGCCGGCCTCCTGCAGATAGTTCTCCAGCGATCCCGGGATGTCTGCGTGGATGACTAGCCTCACGTCGGGCTTGTCGATACCCATGCCAAAGGCATTGGTGGCGGCGATCGCGCGTAGCTCTCCGCCGATGAAACGGCGCTGCACGTCCTTCTTCGTTTCCGGCGGCAAGCCCGCGTGGAAGTGATCCGCGGCGACCTGCTTCAGTTGTAGGAATTCCGCGACATCCTCGCTTTGCTGCCGCGTCGCGCAGTAGATGATTGCGCCTCCCGAGATGTCCGGCGGAAGGTAGGACATCAAGATCTGGTGGATGTGTGCAAATTTCTCGCTCTGCGTGGTCGGGACCACTTCGAATGTGAGATTGGTCCGTTCCGTGCCGCCGTTGAACACGCCCAACTCGATGCCGACCTTCTCCCGGAAATGCCGGACAATGTCGTCGATCACATCCGGTTTGGCGGTCGCGGTCAGGCATAGCACCGGAGGCACCGGCCCGGCACCAGCGTTCTCCCGGATGAAGCGGCCCACGTATCGGTAGTCGGGTCGGAAATCATGGCCCCAGCGGGACAAGCAGTGCGCTTCGTCCAACACCCAAGCCCCGATTTCGCGCTGGCTTAGCACCCGCCGCACGGCGCGCGAGCGCAACTGCTCCGGCGAAATCAAGAGGATTCCCGCGTCACCTAACCGAACTCGGTCCAACGCATCGGCGCGCTCGGGCATCGACAGCAGTCCGTTGATCGTAAGGCAGCAACCGATACCACGCGCCTCTAGGCCGAGCACTTGGTCGGCCATGAGCGCGACAAGGGGCGAGATCACCACGGTCAACGCTCCAGTCTTTTCATATCGCGACAGCGCAGGGATCTGATAGCAGACCGACTTACCCGTGCCCGTCGGCAAGATGCCCACCACATGTTTCCCCGCCATAGCCTCCTCGACGATCGCCCGCTGTAACGGCTGTCCGTCCTCGTCTGTCGGTTTGGGACGGAAGTCCTCGAAGCCGAACCAGCGTTGGAGTTCCTTGCGAGCGTCATGGCGCTCCCGGCACCAGTCGCAACTCTCATCAGTACAGGCCAAGTCTCTGAGGCGGCGCACCAAACGCCCGGCTTCGGGAAATTGATGGCGCACCCAGGGCGGCATCACTGAATTGCCGCCGGCCACCGACAGCCACGCTAGGGCGTAGGCCAGCGCCCAGCGCAAGGTGCCTGCATCCGCAATGACTTCGCGCTGCTGGGTCGCGCAGGAGATGTCCTCCAGCGTCCGTTTCATCGCTGCCGCGGCTTCCGCTTGCGATGGACGACGAGCCTGGCGGAATTGGAAGAACAGCTCGTTGAGCGCACGGTCCACGCCTGCGGGCTCGGGGGCGCATAGCCAGTGCCACGAAGCGAGCAAATCCGGCGGAGCCTTAGGTAGCTCCCGACGTTGGTCTTCAAAGACTGTCAGAGCGAGGCGGGCATCCAATTCCGGATCGTTTACCTGCCCACGGGTCAGCCTGCCATCCTGGTAGTGCTTGACAAGGCGATGGTAGGGGTTGCGGGGGAAGGCGAGTGGACTCAAACGTAGCGTGTCCACTAGCGGCATCGTCAGCAGTCGAAGATCCGGCTTCGCCGCCGCCAGATGTTTCAGGTCAAAGGCGATGAGGTTGTGACCCAGAACAAACGACGCGCCATCTGCGACATCGTCGAGGCTCGCCAGCGCGGTCGCTAGACCGCGGCCGGAATGCAAGAGGCGGTCGCCGGTATCCGCACGCACCCCAGCCAAGGCATGAATGCGGTTGTCCTTGCCGATTTCGAGGTCCAGAGAGAGGCAAGATGGTGGAGGTATCGAATCCATCATCGTGACCGGATCAGTTAGCTTGGAGTGCTCGCTCGCGCATCCCGGAGCAACGAGGCCAGGCGGCCAACCGGTGGATTTCACGGCCCGGCCCTTGTGCCGGTACTTGCGGAGTCAGACGTTCTTGCCCGTGGGACGCACGCGGATGCGAATACGCGTGATCTGGTCCTGTCAGACAGAGCGCTCTCGGTGCACCATAGCGTCGACGGATCGCTCGGTGATCGTCGGCCTCGCACGGGTTCTCCCGGAGGCTGGGTTCCGGTGCTCGATAGATGCCCTGAAGACGACGTTCGGGGTACACGGTGGCGCAAAGTGGTCGCGACGAAACACTCATCCGAAACATTGATTTATAGCAATATATGGCAGACCAGCGTAACTAGGGTACGATTCGTAGATGTTCAAACGGTCCGATCAATTTGCCCGGAACGAGCAGAAGTTCAAAGGCGGCAAGAGCGGATTCAGTGATGCCGGCACAGGTTTGCCGTTGGTGGCCAAGTGGTTGGGTGAGCCTGCGCTTGGATAGGCAGGGCGCAGTTTGATCAATTCTTGTGATGGGTCCCGGCCATCGTTGCGTTGGCGGGTGGCGGTAGCTTGGCCAGACGCCCGTGGGGCGGTGTTGCGTCTTCGCCGATGGGTCATTGCGGGGCGCACCTCGATGCGCTGCAATCCACGGTTGAGATTGAGAACGCGCGCCGAGGACTGGCTCTGACAGACTGACCTACGGATTGATAGACTGCGGCCTTGCGGACGATCCTATTCGGTGCAGGTGGTCAACTCGGCGTGGACTTGGCGCGACAGTGCCGCGAGCGCGGCCACACGTTGCTAGCACTGCGCCGGAACCAGCTCGATATCGCCGACGAATCTTCAATCCGCCAACGGATTGCGCGACACAATCCGGACTGCGTGATCAACGCTGCCGCGTACAATCGCGTCGACCACGCCGAGAACGATGCCGCGACAGCCATGCGCGTCAACGCGATTGCCGTGCGCAGCATGGCTGTCGCTTGTGCCGAAGTTGGCGCAGTGCTGGTGCATTATTCGACCGACCATATCTTTAGCGGTGACAAGGACTCGCCGTATACAGAGCTAGATGCTGCCGCGCCCCAGTCGGTCTACGGAGTCTCCAAACTTGCCGGCGAGATGTTTGCGCGGGCCTTCTGCCCGTCGCACTACGTGTTGAGGGTCGCCGGCGTTTTCGGTCCGCCTGGTCGGTTCACAAATCGCGGCAACTTCGCCGAGTTCGTACTGCGCAAGTGCGCCGAGGGCACACCGTTGCGGATCGTGGACGACCAATTCGCGACCCCCACCTTCGGCACGGCCCTAGCCTCCCGCTCGCTGGACGTGATCGAGCGTCAGATCCCATTCGGCGTGTATCACTTGGCGGGTGGCGAACCGGTGTCGTGGTTCGAGTTCGCCCGCAAGATCGCATGCCTGGCACGCTGTCCCGCCCAACTTGAGCAGATTAGTCGGACGCAATACCAAGCGAGCGCGCGCCGACCTCGGTATGCGGCGCTTTCGAACGCAGCGGTCGAGAGCGCCGGAATCGCCCCGATGCCCAGCCTTGACGCTGCGATCGCTGACTACCTGACGCTGCGCAAGCGAGAGCGTCCGCGTCGGCGCTGACACCGTGCCCGTCCAACCGGACGGATCCCGATAGACGACGCGTGCAAGAAGTGCCATAGGGGTCCCGCTGCAACTCCGCCTGCAGGCTCTCAGGCTGCCGGCTGCGGCGTGATCTAGTCGGCTCCAGATGTTGCCTATCGCACAATCTCTACTATTCCGATAGGGATAGTGGAATATATCGCTGATTATGTATAGTGGAAGAAGTGACGATTACTTCTTCAGAGTTAAATGCACTCCTGTCCTCCGGCGTTCCGAGCCACCCCGCGACCTTCCGGCAGTTGAGCGACCTGTACCTGCTCGCCGAGGGCGGATACGAGCCGATCAAGGGATTCTTGAACGGCGTCGAGACCCGTTCGGTTTGCCAGACCATGCACCTCACGACCGGAGAGCCGTGGAGCATTCCGATCGTGTTCCCGATCGACGCCGCCACCAAACAACGGCTGGGCGGGGCTGAGCGCGTGGTCCTGACAGATGGGGGCACGCCCGCTGGCCTGCTGCACGTGGAGGAGATCTTTCCCATCGACAAGGAATCCTACGCGGACAACATTTTCCGCACCCGCGACGAGGCGCATCCGGGTGTCGAGTGGTTGCGCGGGGCGGGGGAGTATTCGATCGCGGCCACGGCCGAAGTCTGCTCGGACTGGGAGTTCGACGTTCCGGGCTCGCTTCCGATCTCGCCGCGCCAAACGGCAGCCCTGGTCCAGGAGAAGGGCTGGCAGTCGGTGGTGGGCTTCCAGACACGCAACCCCATCCATCGCGCACACGAGTTTTGCACCAAGATCGCGCTGGAGACCGCCGATGGGTTGGTGATCCACCCTCTGCTGGGCGAGACCAAGGCTGACGATACGCCAGCCGAGGTGCGCTTGGCCTGCTACGACGTGCTCATGCGCAGCTACTACCCGGCCGACCACGCAATGCTCGCGGGGTTTCCGGCGTGGATGCGCTACGCAGGCCCGCGCGAGGCGATTTTCCACGCACAGGTGCGCAAGAACTACGGCATCACACACTTCATCGTCGGGCGGGACCATGCAGGCGTGGGCGACTACTACGGCCCGTTCGACGCCCAGAGGATCTTCTCCGAATTCCAGCCCGGGGAACTCGGCGTCGAGCCGGTCTTCTTTGACTTCGTCCACTACTGCAAAGTCTGTGAGGGCATGGCTTCGAAGAAGACCTGTCCGCACCCGCCGGAGCACCACGTGCACTTGGCTGGTCGGGCCGTGCGCCAGATGCTGCGCGAGGGCCGCGTGCCCCCGAGCGAGTTCACCCGTCCGGAGATCGCGGAGATCCTGATCGCCGCGGCGCGAGAGTCCTCGTGACACTGCCACAACCGAAGTTCACTTGGCCCCCGCGAGACGCGCCGGCCGAAGAGATCTTGGCCTGGGGGATCGAGGAGTTCGGCCCGGGACTGGCGATTTGCACCAGTTTCCAAGTGAGCGGATCGGTAATCCTCGACATGGCGGCGCGCTTGGTCGGTGGCGACATCAACGTCTTCAGCATCGATACCGGTCGCCTGCACGAAGAGACCTACGAGCTCATTGCGCAGTTCCGTCGGCGCTATGGCATCGTTGTCGAATTGGTGCCGCCCGCGGCGGACGAATTGGGGCCGATGTTAACCCTACACGGCCCGAACCTTTTCTACGAGAGCCCTGCCAAGCGCAAATTGTGCTGCGAGATTCGAAAGGTGAGGCCACTACAGCGGCGCTTGGCGACCCTCGATGCATGGGTGACGGGCCTGCGTCGAGACCAAGACGGTGGTCGCGAGCAAACCGCCACCGTGGCAATCGACGAGGAGCACGGCGGCATTGTCAAACTTGCGCCCTTAGCAAACTGGTCGAACGAGCAGGTCTTCGAATACGCACGGCAGCGAGATGTGCCGCTGCATCCCCTGTACGCCGCTGGCTACCCGAGCATTGGTTGCCAGCCTTGCACGCGCCCGGTCAAGGCTGGCGAAGATTCGCGTGCAGGACGGTGGTGGTGGGAAACGGACGTGGACAAGGAGTGCGGGATGCATCTGGGCCTGCAGGGCCAGGTGCGGCGGGAGGTAGACGTGCTTCTAGATGAAGTATTGCCGGTCCGCAGGCCGTACACGGTCCAGTGAGTGCCGCCGCAGGCGGCTCGGAGTATGATGAGAAATGGAACATCAGGGAGCAACGATTTGGATGACGGGCTTGTCCGGTTCGGGCAAGTCGACTGTGGCGAGTATGTTGGCCAAGCGCCTAAGCGCCTTGGGTGCGCAGGTGGAAATATTGGACGGCGACGTGGTCCGGACCAACCTTTCCAAGGGACTCGGCTTTAGCAAGGAAGACCGCGACACCAATATTCGACGCATTGGATTCGTTTGCAATCTTCTGTCGCGCAACGGAGTGTTCGCGATCGCGGCGGCCATTTCTCCCTACAGGGCGATCCGCGCCGAGGTTCGCGCAGCCGCCGGAAATTTCGTGGAAGTCTTCACAGACTGTCCCCTTGACACGCTAGTTGAACGCGACGTCAAAGGCCTCTACAAGAAGGCGCTGGCCGGCGAGATCAAGAATTTCACGGGAGTCTCCGATCCCTACGAAGCTCCGGAGTCTCCAGAAGTTCGGATCGATTCCAGCCGCCAGACGCCGGAAGAATCGACCGATATCGTGTGGCGTCACCTGATCGAAGTGGGATTGCTCAAGCCCTAGATCGAGCCTGTTACATTGCAAGCTTGGCGGATTCCAGTCCGGGGATCCCGCTACCTGCGTCTTCCTGGGTAGCGACGGATTCCGGCCACGTTGTCTAGTAATATCAGCCGCAGCCGAAGCGATTTGCACTTGCCCTTGCGAGGTCAGCGTAGCTTCGGAAACTACTGTCGTCGGGACGGCTTCGGTCAGCGGGCTGTTCGGTGAAAGCTGCCAGCGCTTGAGGCTCTTGTTACTGCGGAGGCCGGAACGCTGGCTGGTTGGCGTAGACGCACTGGGCGGCCGCGTCAAATGCTGGGCTAGCCAGTGCCTGCAGCCGGGCCGTACTAGGAACGGATCATGGGAGCAACTTCCTAGTGCGCGGGAACCCCCTCCGGCAGGAACCAATACCCGGCGACGACGTAGGCGACGTATGCTGCGATCAGCACGAATCCGAAGCCGCGCCGCAGCACGTCTTTGGATGCGAACACCCCGACCCGGAAAATGATCAGGATAAATAGCATCGCCGGGTAGAGCACCGTGAAGAAGTTGGGGCCTGCTTCCAGTCCCTGACGCGTGACGGCCGCAGATGCGCCTGCCACGAATAGGACGTTGAGGATGTCGGCGCCGATCACGTTGCCGACCGCCAACTCCCCTTGGCCGCGACGAGCAGCCGTTACGGCCGTCACCAATTCCGGCAACGAAGTGCCGAATGCGACCAGCGTGGCGGCAATCACGCTGTCTGGCACGGACATGCGCACGGCCGCTTCGGTCACTCCGGGGATCACGATCTGAGCGGACACGATGACACCTGCTACGGCCGCGATCAACTTGAGCGCGGTCAGCCAAGCCCGGGCATGCCCGCCGTCTGCGGGGTGAGTGTGCTCGGCTCGTCTCTGCCCCGCCCAACGCACTGAAAGGACGAGGTAGGCCGCAAGCAATGCCAGCAGCAAGAAGCCGGCCTGCTGTGACAAGCGGCCGCCGGTCGTGAACACTTGGTCCAGCCGCGTCCACGGAGCGCTTAGGAGCACCAGCAGCACGCCGGAACCTACTTGAATCCAGCCTTGGCGGCTCACGATCTGCGGGTCGAGCTTCAGCGGCGCGATCAAGCAAGCCAAGCCAAGAATCAGGCCGGTGTCGGCGATCACCGAACCCACCGAGTTTCCGAGGGCCAGACCCGGGGCACCCTCGATTGCCGCCAATACCGAGACGGCCGCTTCTGGCGCAGTTGTGCCGAGGCTGACGATAGTGGCTCCCACCACCATCGGCGGGATACGCAGGCTTTCCGACAAGTCGACTGCTTCATCCACCAAGATATCGGCCGCCTTGCCCAGCACCAGCAGGCTTGCGGCAATGCTCGCGAACAGGATTGTCCAGTGGACTTGGGAAAAGAATTGCTCTAGGAATGCTTCCATTGGGAGTCTTGGTGCCGTGGGCAGAACAGCCCAATGGCGCGGCGAGTAGAGCGCCTTCCCATTCTCTCAGAGCGGGGGCTATGGAGTGCTGTCGCACCGAATGGTCGTGACGGGCAGCCATTCCGTGACTGAAGTTGCGTGCACTGACTCCGATCGGCTTTAGAATTACAATGTTGGCGTGACTGCTTATGGAGACGCGAGCCTTGGTCGGGCTGTGCCGCTGTGCTCCCTCGCGCTAGTAGCTCTCGGGCTGGTCGTCGTACCAACCGCACTGGCTGACGGCGGTCTCGAGCATTTCGAGAAGAAGGTCCGGCCGTTGCTGGCTGAGAACTGCTACGCCTGCCACAGTGCTGAGGCTCCCAGCATATTCGCTAGCTTGCGTCTGGACAGCCGGGCCGGCTTGCTGCGCGGGGGCGATTCAGGCCCGGCCGTCGTGCCGGGCGATGCGACGGCCAGCCTGCTGCTGCGCGCCGTGCGAGGCCAAGCCAAGGCCTTGATGCCTCCCACCGGCCGGCTTGCTGAAGAACAAATCGCAGACCTCTCGACATGGGTCGACGCTGGAGCGCCTTGGCCTGATGATCAGGCTCCGGGCTTGCCCGATCCCAGCGAAGCCTTCGACCTAGAGCGGCGGAGACAAGAACACTGGGCATGGCAACCCGTCAGGGCGGAGCCGCCACCGGCCGTTTCGGACACGGATTGGCCGCAGTCCGCTGTCGACCGGTTCATACTGGCCAAACTCGAAGGCGCCGGCCTGGATCCCGCTCCAGCCGCCGACCGCTACACCCTGCTGCGGCGTCTTTCGTTCGCCCTAACCGGCCTGCCGCCGACAGCCTCCGAAATCGCCGCGTTTGTGGCCGACGACTCGCCCCGGGCAGTCAGCACGGTTGTCGAAAGGCTGCTGGCATCGCCTCATTTCGGCGAACGCTGGGCGCGTCATTGGATGGATCTTTTCCGATACACGGAATCCCACGGCAGCGAGGGCGATCCCGACCTGCCCGATGCGTGGCGGTATCGCGACTACCTGATCCGGGCCCTGAACGCCGATGTCCCGTACGACCAACTCATTCGAGAGCACGTTGCCGGGGACCTGCTGCCGCAGCCCCGCCTAGATCCCGCCCGAGGCTTGAATGAATCACTGCTGGGCACGGCCAACTACCGGATGATCGAGCATGGCTTTCAGCCGGTGGATCCCTGGGAAGACCGCGTCAAGTGGACTGACAATCAAATCGACGTTTTTTCCAAGGCATTCCAAGGGCTGACAGTGTCATGCGCACGTTGCCACGACCACAAGTTCGACGCGATCAGCCAGAGCGACTATTACGCATTTTTCGGCGTGTTGGCCAGCGCGCGGCCCGTGCAGCGGGCTGTGGACACACCTGACTTGTTGCGCAAGAACGTGGACGCGCTCAGCGAGAGCAGGGCCAAGGTCAAGGATGGTCTGGTCGCGCTTTGGCTGGAGGCTGCCGAGGGACTGCCGGCAAGGCTCCAGAGCGGCGACGAGACGGTTCAGAGGGCGTTGGAATCCAGTGCCTGCGAGCCAGAGAGCCCACTCTACGCTTGGGTGGAATTGGCGGACCGAAGCGGCGATGACCTGCGCGACGGTTGGCAGCGGCTAGCGGAGGGGCAGGCCCGTCAACGGGAGTCGCGCCAGCGATTCAACCAAGAAAACTTCCAGGCTATCTGGCGGCCCGGGGACGATCTGACCGGCTGGAAACGCATTGGCACTGGCCTGGAGGGCGGGTCTAGCTCCGAGGGAGAGTTCTCGATCGTGCCGCAAGGGGAGCGGATCGTCGAGGGCATTTACGCTACGGGCGTCCACTCGGGCTTGCTGTCGCGCCGCCACAACGGCGTCTTGCAAACGCCCCGCTTCAAGATCGATACCGACTTCATCAGTTTTCTCGTCCAAGGCTCCGGTTTCAGTGTCGTCAGGCTCATTGTCGAGAACTACGCCGTGCCGCGCGGCGGCATCTATTGGCAGCGCTACTCGCCAAAGCGGGACGAGCCAGTCTGGGCGGGTTGGAGTACGAAGTACTGGAAGGGCTTCAGCGCCTATCTCGAGTTCGCCACGATGCAGGATTCGACCAACTTCGCTCTCGATCGCGAGGACACCCGCAAGAACCCGAGGCCAAAACCGCTGGGCGACGGGCGCTCGCATTTCGGCGCCTTGGCTGTTGCCTTCCATAACGATGAGACGAAGCCGAGGATCGTCGATGTCCCCATCAACTACCTGTTGGAGGGGCCTGCTCCGAAGACTTCCGAGGAATTGGCCCGATTCTATGCCAGTCGGCTGCGCGCAGCGATTCAGGCTTGGCGCGATGGTTCTATCACACCGTCACAGGTCGCCTATCTGGACGCCTTTGTTCGGTTGGATTTGCTGCCCGCCTCTCTGGGTGTCTCCGAGCGTCTCGATGCCCTAGTGCAGGAATACCGCCGACTCGAGGACGAAGTTCCCATATACCGCAGGGCGCCGAGCGTCTTGGACGAGGAGGGGCTGGATCAGCGCCTCTTGGTGCGCGGCAGCCACAAAGATCTCGGTGATCCGGTGCCGAGGCGCTACTTGGAGGCTCTTGGCAGCGAGCCGTACGGCGATCCGGCTACCACCCGCTTGCAGTTGGCGGAGGAGATCGCGGACGCGCGAAACCCGCTGACCGCCAGGGTCCTCGTGAATCGGGTTTGGGCGCATCTGTTCGGACGCGGCTTGGTGGCCACGGTCGACAATTTCGGGCGCGTGGGGAGCGCTCCCTCGCATCCCGGACTGCTCGACTACCTTGCCGATCGGTTCATTCAGGAGGGCTGGTCAATCAAGCAATTGATCCGCAGGTTGGTGCTGACTTCGACATACCAAGCCACTAGTGTGCCGTCGCGAGCCGCGGCCAGCACGGACCCGGAGAACATTCTCTTGCAGCACATGCCAGTGCGCCGCCTCGAAGGCGAAGTGATCCGCGACAGCCTGCTGGCGATATCGGGGCGCTTCGACCCGCGAGCGCTCGGGCCGTCCATCAATGTCTACTACGCATTCGCGAAGGGCAAGACGAAAGGCGACCGAGTGAAGGGCCCGCTGGACGGGTACGGACGCCGCAGTGTCTACCAAGAGATCCGGCGCAACGCGCACAATCCTTTTCTCGAGGTATTTGACCAGCCGAAGCCGTCTTCCACTCGCGGCACGAGGGACGCCACCAACGTGCCTGCCCAGTCATTGACGATGCTCAACAGCCCACTAGTGAACTCCCAAGCCCAGCATTGGGGGCGGCGGCTGGCGGCGAGTGCCGAGCCCGCTTCGATGACGGTCGAGAGCATGTTCCTCAATTCGCTGGGGCGGCCACCCGATCCGCTGGAACTGGACCGTAGCCTCGGTTACCTCGGCGACAATGCAGGCGCAGCCGAGTGGGCCGATCTCGCGCACTCGATCTTCAATCTCAAGGAATTCCTCTACGTCCGCTAGCGTCCTTGCGGTGCCGGACGAATCCCATTTGGCATGACTGCCCTTGGAAAGCAGGCCGCCGCAGGACGGCCGATTCTGGGAGTTGGAGGCTTGGTTTTCGATCAGGGCCAGATACTGCTGGTCAAGCGTGGGGGGCACCCCGCCAGGGGTGCTTGGTCGATCCCCGGCGGCAAGCTGCTCTCCGGGGAATCCCTCGCCGATGGCGTGGCTAGGGAACTGCTGGAAGAGACGGGCCTGATTGTCGAAGTGGGCGAGTTGGTAGCCGTGTACGAGCGTTTGCCGCGCCCCGGGGCGTTCGGGGACGATGCGCACTATGTCGTATTGGACTACCTCTGCGAAGCGACCGGCGGCCTGCTGCGGGCGGGAGACGATGCCGACGAAGCAGGCTGGTTTCCGATTCGCGATCTCGGCGAACTCCATCTCACCCCGGGCGCGGCCGAGGTGATTCGCAAGGGGCACCGGGTGGTGGCCGGCCAGAGAGGCACTGTATAGGCGCGATGCTCCCGAACCCGTACGAGGCGCTCGAGTTCGCCAAGGTCGTCGGTTTGCTCGGCCGCTATACGTCCAGCCCGTTGGGAACGGTCAGGTTGGAGCGCCTGCTAGCCGAGCCGCGGATGGAATCGGCGGAAGCAGCCCAGCGAGACCTCGCGATTGTCGGCGAGGCAGCCGGATGGCTGCGCGCCGCCGGCGCGGCGAACCAGCGCGACATCCCCGCGCCGCCGCGCTTCGGCGGCATCGAGGATGTCCGCGATCCCGTTCGTCGCCTCTCGGCCGACGGTGTGTCTCTTGATGCTTCCGAGATCCGGGCGATCCTGGCGCTGCTGGACGCTGCCCAGCAGATTCGGCTCGCCCTGCTTGCTGCGGGAAATGAGCGCCCGCTCCTGCGCACCGCGGGGGAGGACATGCCGGACCTGAGGGCGTTGGTTGCGCAGCAGTCGGGCAAGATCCTGCCGAACGACGAGATCTCTAGTCTCGCCAGCACGGCACTATCCAAGCTCCGCCGCCAGATCGAGCGGCAACGGCACTTAGTCGAGACTTCCTTGGAGCGCTTCGTGCGCAAGCACGCAGCTTCCGGAATGCTCCAAGAACGCTATGTCACGATGCGGAACGGTCGCACTGTGGTGCCGGTCAAGGCCGAGTGGAAGGGGCAAGTCGACGGTATCGTGCACGGTGCTAGCAGTTCCGGGCAGACCGCGTTCGTGGAGCCGCTCGACACCATCGTGCAGAACAACCGCCTGGTACGCCTGCGCGAGGAAGAGCAGGGCGAAATCCTGCGCATCTTGCGCGAAATGAGCGGAGCTCTGCGCGCCGAGCGTGCGGCGATCGACGTCACGCTAACGGTGCTTGGCGAGATGGACTATGTATTCGCACGCGGGCGGTTCTCGCAGGCGTTCTCCTGCTGCCTGCCGAACTTCAGCGATTCCGCGCAAGGGCGGATTGTCCTCACCGAAGCGCGGCACCCCGTGCTGCAGGATCTGTTGGCGCAAAACCACCGCCGTCCCGTGCCGATGAACCTCCGTTTGCACGGGCAGCGCCGCGCGCTGATCGTCAGCGGTCCGAACGCGGGCGGCAAGACGGTCGTGCTCAAGACGCTGGGAGTGCTTTCCGCCATGGCGCAGGCCGGCATCCCGGTGCCAGCGGAAGAGGCGGAGTTTCCATGGTTCGACCAAATTCTGGCTGACATCGGCGACGCGCAATCCATCACCGAGAGCCTCAGCACGTTTTCCGCCCACGTGTCGAAGCTGACGGGGATCTTGGAGAGTGCGTCTCCGCAGTCCTTGGTTGTGCTGGACGAGTTAGGCACCGCGACGGACCCCGAGGACGGGGGGGCGCTCGCAGTCGCAGTCGTGGAGCGTCTCCTCGAAGCTGGGGGCTTCGTCGCAATCTCGACGCACCTTCCCGAACTGAAGATGTTCGGCACCACTGCTCCTGGTGTCGTCAGTGCCGCGATGGGCTTCGACGATGCCCGGCAGCGAGTGACGTATCGCCTGCAGAGTGGAATCCCAGGGCAGTCAGCCGGGCTCGAGATGGCATCCCGTTTCGGCTTGCCCAAAGACGTGGTCCGGCGTGCGCTCGCTCTAAAGGGAAGCTCGCACGAACAGACCGCCCAGTACCTTGCCGAACTCCGCGAGCAAGCCAAGGAGTACGACGACCTAGCACAGCAGGCCCGCGAGCGGTCCAAAGAACTGGAACAGCGCAGGCGGCAGCTCGAGCAGCAAGCGGCCGTCCGCGAGAGCAAGCTCAAGGCTGAGGCCGAGGCGCGCGTGGAAAAACTGGTCGCCAAGCTGGAGAAGCGGTTCCGCGGGGCGCTGGATGCGGCGATCGGCCGCGTGCAATCAGCGGTTCCAAGAAAGGCGGAGCGAGCCCAGGCTAGGCGGGCGGCCCAAGACGTCGCGGCGTTTCGCCGTGCCGTCAGTGCAGAAGTGGCGGCCACGCTGGGCAGCAAGGCTGCCGCAGCCCTCGGTGATGGCGAGCAGGAGTATGAGCCCGGCAGCAAGGTGCGCTTGGTCTCGATGGGCACGACCGGGGAGATCGTGCGGCGCATGGAGAGTGGGCGGTGGGAAGTGCTTGCAGGCGCGCTGAGGCTGCAAGTCGACAGCGAGGACGTCGTGCCATGCGAAGAAGAGGCCGACCGGCCTGCCAAGCTGCCCGCCGGGGTCAGCCTGAAGACTGTCGCGCGCGCTGGCGATTTGCCGGCGGAGATCAATGTCATCGGCAAGACCGCCGAAGAGGCTCTCGCAGATGTGGACAAATACCTGGATCGCGCTGTGTTGGCCAATCGGTCGAAGCTGCGCGTGGTACATGGCTTTGGCAAGGATGTCCTGCGGCGCGAATTGTGGAAGATGTTTGCGCGGCACGTGCATGTCACCAAGTACTACCAGGCCGAGCAGCACGAGGGCGGTGCCGGAGCCACCGTAGTTGAGGTCGGTGAGGGCTGATTTCTCGCTTGGCCTCCGGGCCTGCGGCATCCCTGGGTGCGCCGCCGGCACCGCTTGGCCCCTCGCGCTGCGACCGGTCTTTGGCAAATGCTAAAATGGCGTTTCGCCGCGGGCGAGCCGTTATGCTTCCTGGCTTCCTCTTTTCTGAAAATACCGTGCAAGAGAGCGGCTCAGGAGAGCCGGTCCAGATCGCTCCGGGCGGTGGCAGGACGCTGCTTTCGCTGGGCATCACCGAAATTGTCGAGCAGCAGAGCTTGGACGTGTGTGTGCGGGGCTCCGTAGATGGCGAGGAGTGGATCGAGGAGCCGCTGCGCACATTCCCCCAGAAGTTCTATACCGGTGTGTGGCAGCTGCTGTTCGACCTGAGCTCCAATCCGGACGTGCGCTTCCTGAGGGTCGACTACAAGGTGGCCCGCTGGGGCGTGGGCTCGCAGGTCCCGATGTTCAAGTTCTACGTCTTCGCCGAGCCGTTCGACGGCTGAGCCGTGCCGCGTCCGGGTTAGGTCCGCCGTCTGCGATTGCGGACTATTTCCCGGGCCTCATCTTCTTCGATTGCTTTGCGTTTTTCGTCGCGCTTGTCGTAGAGTTGCTTGCCCTTGGCGAGGGCGATCTCGCACTTGATGCGTCCGTTGGAAGCGTAGACCTTGGTCGGGATCAGCGTCAGACCCTTTTGTTTGACCTTGGCCGCGAGCCGGTCGATCTCCTTGCGGTGCAGCAGAAGCTTGCGGACGCGCACCGGTTCTGCGTTGCCGATCGTGGCGTGCGCGTAGGCGCTGATATGGGCGTTGTGCAGCCAGATCTCGCCCCTGCGTACGGTTGCATAGGCATCGGCGAGTTGGATTTTCCCAGCGCGGCACGACTTGACCTCGGCTCCCGTGAGGACCATGCCGCTCTCGACCGTCTCTTGGATTGTGAAGAGCCTGCGGACCCGGCGGTTGTCCGCGAACACATTGCTCCCGGATCGCTTGGGCTTGGACATTCCACGTTCAGGGCTATCGCATCGTCATACCTTAAGAGCGGCCTGACGATGCGCACCCGGACCTCATACTTCAGCATGCCACCAATGGGGCCCCGGCGCTTGGGCACGGTGGTGCTGCTGTTGTCGCTGTCGCTAGCGGCTGTAGACACGGCCGAGGCAGCCTCGCGCAAGGCAAGGGGCTTTTATAGCCGAGGCGTGGCGGCTGAGGCGGCGGGCGATTTCGACCAAGCGCTGGAGATGTACAGTTTGGCCAGCCAGGAGTCGCCGGGTGATAGCCGCTTTACGCTGGCCGAGCGTCGGATGCGCTTTGTGGCCGGACAGGCTCATGTGAGCGCGGGTCTTGACCTGCGACAGCAGGGACTCTACGAAGAGGCATTGGCCGAATTCGAGCAGGCGTTCGCCATTGATCCCGCATCCAGCGTGGCTGCTCAAGAGCGCCATCGCACGCTGGAGTTGATCGAGCAGCGGGATGCGCTCGCCGAAGCGGGAGAGGTGCCCCCAGCCGTGCAGCACAGCGCGCTTGAGGCGGCGCGGTTTAGGCGAGCGCAGATGGTGGGATCGATCAGCGAGCCTGCGGACCTAGTGCCGCTGTCCACCCAGCCGATCAACCTGATGCTAAAGGAGGAGTCGAAGATCGTTTTCGAGACCGTTGGCAAGCTTGCCGGGATCAACATGCTGTTCGACCCCGACTTCTCCGATACTGAGGTCGAGATTGAGATCCGCAACGCCACATTGTCCGAGGCTCTGGACTATGTGGGCCTGCTGGCAAAGGCGTTTTGGAAGCCCATCACGCACAACACGGTGATGGTGGCCAATGACAATCCCAACAAGCGCCGGGAATTTGAGGACGAGGTGATCAAGACCGTCTACTTGACCAATCTCTCGACACCGCAGGATCTGTCAGAGGTGTCGACTGCGATCCGGGGCTTGACCGACCTGCGGCGGATGTTCACGGTGGCGTCGATGAACGCCATCGTAATGCGTGGAAGCCGTGCCAAGGTCGCTATCGCAGAGAAGATCGTCCACGACATGGACAAGCCCAAGCCCGAGGTGATTGTGGATGTCTTGGTGCTGGAGACCAGCAAGTCCACAAAGCGCACGCTGGGCCTCGTGCCCACTTCGAGCGGTGGCAAGGGCTTCCAGTTCCCGATCGGCTACACCGGTGGCGGCTCAGGCGCCGATTCGGCAGGCCTTGCACTGAGCCGCTTCGGGGATATCGGTGTAGGCAGCTGGGCGACCACACTGCCCGGCTTCCAGATCACGGCGCTGTTCAACAACTCGGAAACAGAACTGCTGCAGTCTCCGCGGGTGCGCACCGCTGACAACCACCAAGCAGACCTGCGTATCGGCGACCGCATCCCGATCGCCACTGGCAGCTTCCAGCCCGGCGTCGGTGGCGTGGGCATCAACCCACTAGTGAACACCCAGTTCACCTACACCGATGTCGGCGTAAACGTCTCGATGACGCCCAAGATCCATGCCAACCGCGAGGTCTCGATGCATGTCGAAGTCGAGATCTCCAATGTCCGCGAGTTTGTCGATATTGGCGGCATCTCGCAGCCCGTCATCGGCCAGCGCACAATCCAGCATGACATCCGTGTGCGGGAAGGCGAGGCCAGCGTGATCGGCGGCCTGAACCAGTCGCAGATCTTCAAGACCAAGGCCGGCGTGCCGTTCTTGGGTGAGATTCCGGTGATAGGCAGGCTGTTCAGCGAGGAAGAGGTACAGCGCATGGAAAGCGAGATCCTCTTGGTCCTGATTCCCCACATCGTAAGGATGCCGGGTATTGAGCAGAGTAACTTGCGGACGATTGCTTCCGGCACCGACCAGAAATTCGAGCTGCGCTACGAGCAGCAGGGCAATGGCCAGCCCGCGCTGGCGCTGGCACCCGAGAGCCCCGCTGCGGGCCCGTCCGTGCAATCACCGCCACCCGATCCCGCCGCCGCGCCCGAGCCTGTGCCGGAAACGGCCCAGCCGCAGTCCAGCGACGATGCCGGGCGGGCCGAGCCAGCGCCCGGTGCGCCGGAATCTGAGCCCGATCCAACAGCGGATCCCGGCTCCGCCGAAGTGACCCGGCCTCAGGGGCCGCAGCTGTATTTGCAGCCGGAGGGGACGGTGGTTCCCGTTGACCAGCAGGTCACCTTCTCCCTGATGGTCGGCGATGCGGTCGAACTCGCCAGCATGCCGATGCGGATCCAATACGATCAGGAGAAGTTGCGTCTGGTCGGAATTGAAAAGGGCCCCTTCCTAGCCGGCGATGACGCCAGCGACATCATCTTCTCGCGCAGCATCAGGCATGCCAACGGATTGGCGGCCGTTAACATCTCGCGATTCCCAGGAGCGGGCGGCGCCGATGGCGAAGGCCTGCTCGTTACGCTCACGTTTGAAGGACTGGCCCCCGGCCCGGCGCAATTGCGCGTGATTGCGACCGCGCCTCGCGACGCATCCAACCGGACCTTGAACGTGGAGTCGCTGGAGACTGAGATCGCGGTCGAATAGCGAGCTATGGCGGTGCAGCCGAGAGCCGGGCGCTGGACGCGACGATTCGCAAGGCAGCTTGCGCCTCGCGCTGGCGAGGCCGGTCTGACCCTGATCGAACTGATTGTCGCGTTCAGCCTGATGCTAATCCTCTCCACGATGGCCGTACCCGTTGCGCGGGTCAAGGTCCAGCGCGAAAAGGAGCGCCGCCTGCGCTCGGCGCTGACCGAAATCCGTGTCGCGATTGACAGGTACAAGGACATGGCGGATGAAGGCAAGCTGGGCCAGGTTGACCCCGACAACCATGGCTATCCAAGAAGCTTGGAAGAACTTGTTGAAGGCGTCGAAATCGAATTGTCTCCGGGCGGACTGCCGACGGGCGGTATGGGGTCCCAAAGGCCCGGCATCGGGCTGGAGCCCTCGCGCTCGCTGGGGACCCGTCCGAACCCGATGGGCGGGATCGGGTCGCGAGGGCCGAGCGGATCCCGGACCGGCACCGGGGGTGCATTCGAAAACGATCGCTTGGGTAGCGATCGTTCCCAACAAGGAGCGTTTGGCAGTATGGGCGAAGATCCGCTGGAACGGGCCGAAGACCAACCGCAGGCCATCCGGTTCCTGCGCTCGATACCGGTTGACCCAATGACCGGGCGGAGCGAGTGGGGCCTGCTCTCGGTTTCAGACAACCCGGAAGGACGGAGCTGGAGCGGCCGCAACGTGTTTGATGTCTACTCGTTGAGCCAGGGCACAGCGCTGGACGGCACGAGGTACAGCGAATGGTAGGTTGCGGTCAAACCGTCCCGGCCAAGCCGCGGTCAGGTTTCACTTTGCTCGAGATGATGGTCGTGCTGACGATCATCGTGACGATTGTCTCGATCGCCGTGCCGTTCTACTCCTCGGCAATCGTCAGGGCGCGGGAAAGCGTGCTGCGCTCGAACTTGCTCACTATCCGGTCCGTGATTGACCAGTACACCTACGACAAGGAGATTCCGCCTCAATCGCTGGCGGACCTTGTAGACGAGGGCTACTTGCGCGAGATCCCCATCGATCCGATCACCAATTCCAGAGACACGTGGGAGCTAATCAACGAGACAGGCCCAACCGGCGAGTCGGGCCTGTTCGACGTGCGGAGCGGATCTGACAAGACATCTTTGACGGGCACGCCGTACAACGAATGGTAGCGGCGGCTACGACGCGTCCGCTGCGGGACCGAGCGTGGCCGGAGGTGTCTGCGAGCCGGTCCTGGAAGATGGTGGCAGACAGGCCGCTTGTACAATGGGCGTTGCGGAGGCGGGAATGAGTCAATTCGTTAAGGGTCTGCTGGTTGGCACTGCGATCGTTATCTTGGGGGGCTTGTTCGTCGTCGTCACTTTAGCCCTGATGGTGGCACGAAGCGACGCTCCCGAAATACGACCGGACTCTGCAGTGGTCGTCTCGCTGAGAGGGGACATTCCGGAGTACATTGACCGAGAACTGCCGAGCTTCCTAACCTTTGATGAAGCGGGCGAACCCGCTTTATTCGATCAGATTCGGGCGATTCGCCGGGCTGCGGAGGATGAGCGGATCAAGGCCTTGGTTCTGCAGTGCGGTGGATCGGGTGCCGGCTGGGCCAAAGCGCAGGAGCTGCGCTGGGCGATCCAAGCCTTCAAGGAGTCCGGCAAGCCGGTCTGGGCGTTCATGGAAGTGGCCGGCCGGGAGGACTACTACATCGCTGCACTGGCGGACCGGATCGTGATCCAGCCCAAGAGCTACCTTTCCTTGAGCGGCCTGCGCCTAGAAGTCATGTTCTTCAAACGAGCGCTGGACAAGCTCGGAGTGGAAGCGGATGTGATCCGCACCGGACGATACAAGAGTGCGGGCGAGCCCTACTCACGGGAAGAGATTTCGCCGGAGTGGCGCCAGGTGCTGGATGAGATGCTGGATGAGTTCTACGGCCAGTTGCTTGAAGGCATAGCCGAGGGTCGCGGCCAGGACGCGGAACATTGGCAGGCCGTGCTGGACCACGGGCCTTTCAGCGCGGACGAGACCCGCGAGCACGGACTCAGCGACGCCGTCCTGTACAAGGACAACTTCTACGAAGAACTCAGCGAGGCCGTCGAAGTCGAGGAGATTCGTCGCGTTGGCATGTCGCAGTACGCTGCGGATTCGGCCGATGGCGGCCCACGGGGCGGTCCGAAGATTGCAATGGTGCATGCTTCCGGGACGATCCACAGCGGCTACTCCAATCCGGTGCCTTTCGGCGGTCCTTCTGGCACACTGGCGTCAGGCGATTTCATCTCACAGATCGACTCCTTGCGAGAAGACGAGAGTATCGATGGAGTGGTGCTACGCATCGACTCCCCCGGGGGCGACGCGATCGCATCGGAGCAGATGCTCCACGCAGTGCGTCGGTTGGGCGAGCAGAAGCCGGTGGTGGTCTCGATGGCGAACGTAGCCGCTTCCGGGGGCTACTACATCGCTGCCGTGCCCGATGTGCCAATCTTGGCCTATCCGGGAACGTACACCGGGTCGATCGGCGTGTTCACAATCCGGCTGAACCTGCGCGCCATGTACGACAAGCTGGGCATTACCAAAGAGGTCCTCACCCGTGGCCAGTTCGCTGCCATCGAATCGGACTACGGCCCGATGTCCAGCGCGGAGCGGGCAAAGTTGCGACGATATGTCGATTCGATCTACGACACTTTTGTCAATCGGGTTGCGGAGGGCCGCGGCGATGACGCCGAATCCATCGCCGAATTGGCCGAGGGGCGGGTCTGGATCGGTGCGCAAGCTGCCCAGAACGGGCTAGTTGACTCGCTAGGCGGCTACCTAGACGCTGTGGATCGTGTCAAGGAGATCGCCGAGATCGACCCCGATCAGACGGTTGAAATCGTCACCTACCCGGAGCGGCGCTCCCTGTTGGAATCGCTGATGTCGGGCGATCTCTCAACTGCGGCGGCCCGGCTGCTCGTACCACGGGGGTTTGGCGCCGCAGGTCGTGCTGCCGACGAATTGGAAAGCATCGCCAAGAGGCTGAGCGGTGGTGCCATGTATATGGCGCCGTTCGAGATCGCTGTACAGTAGCTGGCTGCGGTCGCGGCCCGGTGCCCGGTGACCAGTGATCTCAACGATACAATAGCACCAGCGGGTTGGTTCGGGAGGGGTCCGCGCCAACCGGATAGGAGACACAAATTGAACGTACAAGCCACTCAGATGCGGCCGGGCATGGTGATTCGCTACAACGGCGACATCTGCACGATTCACAAGACCGAGCATCGCACTCCGGGCAACAAGCGAGGATTCGTGCAGGCGAAAATGCGTAACCATCGCTCTGGTGCGATGGTGGAGTTGAAGTTCTCCTCAGAAGACTTCGTGCCAAAGGTCATGCTCGAATCCCAGGAGATGCAGTACTTGTATGCGGATGGCGACAGCTATCACCTGATGAACACCGAGAGCTACGAGCAGATCGAACTCTCGTCCGAACAACTTGGCGACCAAGTGAACTACATGATCCCTGACACGGTGGTGAAGGTGCAGTTCATGGACGGCGTGCCGTTTAACTTGGATTTGCCCTCAGCCGTCGAGCTGGAAGTGGTCGAGACCGAGCCTGCCATAAAGAGTGCGACCGTCACCAACGTCACCAAACCTGCCAAGACCCAGACGGGCTTGGTCGTGCAGGTGCCGCAGTTCATCAAAGAAGGCGAGTCGATCCGAGTCAACACAGGGGATGGCAGCTACTTGGGCCGGGCTTGAACGCCGACCTGCGCTAAATCAGTCCTGTCCAAGTGCCGCCGCCACTTCCTTGACGGCAGTCGTGAGCGTCTGGTCGTCGTATGGGCGGCCGACTAGCTGCACTCCGATCGGCAGGCCGTCGCGTGACGTGCCGACTGGGATCGTGGCTGCTGGCGCGCCTAGCAAGTTGAAGACTTGGCTGTAGACGAAGGCGTTGGGGTAGGTTACTTCTTCACCCTCGATCATCCACCGCCGCTCCCCGTGCCGGAAGGCCGGGATGGCGGCAACAGGGCACAGCAGAAGTGTGTGCCGACTCATTAGCTGCCGAAACTTGCAGCGCAACTGGTCTAGGGCGACCCAGCCTAGCAGGAGATCTTCGTAGGTCATCGCCGCGGCTTCGCGATCCGATGCCATGGCCTCGTACGAGAGCGGATGCAGGCGATAGCCCTCCGGCACAGATTCCTCAATGAGAGTCCTGAGGCATTTGCCGAACATGAGCCACCAGATGCTGGGTGCCCGTTCCAATCCGGTGGGCTCGAGCCGCTCTACCACAAAGCCTCGTTCGCGCATCGCCGCTACCGTTGTCGCGATAGCAGCCCGGGTCTCAGCTGTCACCGGCGTGTTCCAAGCGTGGTCGAACCAACCGACGAAGACATCCCGAATGACGTCGTCCGGATGCCACGGTGGTTCGAACCCCGTCACGCAAGAGACGTCGTCGGAATCTGAGTCGAACGTTACTTCCGCGAAATAGGCGAGGTCTGCGGCCGTCCGCGCTAGCGGCCCGACGGACGCCAGCGTCGCAGAAGGCCCCGCGACGGGCGGCCAGTGGCCGGTGCGGGGAATGATGCCAGGTGTCGGCTTGAATCCGTAGAGCCCGCAGAAATGTGCCGGAACGCGCACGGACCCGCCGGCATCGCTGCCGAAACTGCCCGCCGAGATCTGCCCCGCAACCGCTGCAGAGCACCCGCCGCTGGAGCCTCCGGGGGTGAAGTCTTGGTCCAGCGGGGAGCGGGTCCTGCCGTAGATGGCATTGTCTGTTTCGTACGCCATTAGAAACTCGGGCACATTCGTGGTGCCGAGGACAATAGCCCCGTAACTCCTTAGCGCTGCGACAAGCGGCGCATCCGCTTGGGCGACTTCGCCGAGACGCAGCTTGGTTCCGCATTCTTGGCGAAAACCCTTGACGGCGATCGAACTCTTGATGGTGATGGGAACTCCCGTGAGGCCGGCCGACATGACATGGCTTCGACGGAGATCCGCGTCTGTTTGAGCGGCTTGCTCCAGGGCGCCCTCCGCTTGAAGGTCGGTGATGGCGTTAATCGCAGGGTTCAGTTCGCTTGCCCGCCTCAAGTAGGCTTCGACCACTTCCGTGGCAGTCACTTCTCTGCTGCTGACGAGTTGCGCCAGCCGTGTTGCCGCAAGTGTGGTGAGCTCAGACATACTCATTCAGGCTAGCAACGGGGTGGGAGGCGCTTGTGACCCTCTTTGAGACGGGACCTTTACCGGAAACAAGTTCAACGACTATCGCCGCTGAGGTACGCCACCTTCGTTCAGCCCATACACAACGTTTGGGCATTACCCTTCCTGATTCCCTACAATCCGCATCCAAGACCAGCCGACAGGTGGCGGGTCAGATCGGCCTGCCCGTTGGGTCGGTCCGGCGGCGGCTCCCGGCACACAGCGTTGCGCTGGCCTTGAGCTGCCAGGGGTTGCGCCTGAAGTGTTGCTGCTACGTGGCTGAA
>LXNJ01000063.1_pt1 | contig 69329 bp, 58 predicted proteins | sample 809081 | NCBI WGS metagenome assembly LXNJ01 (sample SAMN04870510, study PRJNA318959) | sponge metagenome | biome: sponge; feature: marine sponge reef; material: water | host: Petrosia ficiformis | place: Greece: Milos, Mediterranean Sea | collected 2013-05-29 | depth 5-7 m
GCGGATGTTCCTCTCCCCCGCCACGACGTTCACATGCGCGGCGCGGCGGGGATTGACCTGCGAACGGACCATCTCGACAGTGGCCGAGTCGGCCGGGGCGGGGTTGGAGAAGTCGAAGTCCTCCACGACCGTAACGTCACTTGGAAAGCCGGAAAACGCGACGTCTTCCCACGATATGCCCGCACCCAGCACCGTGAGATCGCCGGGTGTCCCGAGGCGCAGCCCCAGGGTGGTCGCGGCACGACGGGTCTGGATCGGCAGGCTGACGTTGGTGAACGGGGACCCCACGGGGGCCGCGTACCGGAAGAGGTCTTCGCGGTAGGAGTACGACTCGATGAAGGCCCAGCGTCCCACCTCGCCGACGAACGGATAGGTGAGCGACTCGTGAAAGAAAACGCCGGTGCGCGTGCGGCCCCCGCCGATACGGCCGTCAACGCGCGTGCCTGCCAACTGGTGCGTACTCAGTTCCAGTCCGAGGTCCCGGGTCTCGTCGCGTTCCCGCAGGTAGAAGCCGAGCAGCGTGCCTGTTCCGAACAGGTTCTCCTCGGTAAAGCCGGCGTAGGTGATTCTGAGGCCCTGGTTGAACTCTGGACGCACGTCCAGCTTGAGCGTCCAGTCGTCCTGGGTGTCGACCACGACGTGAACCTCGTCGGCCGCTACGGGAACGGCGTACACGTCCGCGTCGGCGAGGAAGGGCAGGGCGCGAAGAATGCGCCCCGATTCGTCCAGGAGCAGGGGGTCGAGACAGTCTCCGGCCGCGAAGAGCAGTTCGTTTTCAATGAAGCCCCGCCGGGTGCGCCAATGCAGCCGATTGGCGAAGGCACGTGCCTTGGCGGCGAAGGCGCCCCAGCCATCGCCTTCGTCGGGAGACCCCCGGTCCAGCTCGAAGATGGTGTGGTTGTCCACGAAGACGCTGCCGATCCGCGCCGTGCCGCACTCGGGCTCGGGCACCGCTGCCGAAGCCTGTAGCGCCGATGCCGCCCGCGGTTCGGCGAAGGCGGCGCACAGGAGCACCGAGGGAATCGCCCATCGGGCGTTGGCGCGTGTCATCGTTTCATGGGAGTAGGCGGGGGCCGCCCGGGAGGGCAGGAAGCGTCACGACCTGTCAAGATGCGTAGACCTCGGTGATGGTCAAAGGGGTTGCCGGTGCGGGTGAGATTCGTGGCCGCCGTACGGCGATCCGTGCCGGGCAGGTCCGCGGCGGCCAATTGACGGCACTCTGTGCTTCCCGGTAGGATCACTGCCGGCAGAGGGCTGGGAAAGCCCTGCCGACCGTCACGGCAGAGAGGGAGAGACCATTGTCGGCACGTGAAAGCGACGCACTCCAGTATCACTCGGAGGGTCGCCCCGGAAAAATCGAGGTCGTCCCGACGAAGGCGGTCGCAACTCAGCGAGACCTCACGTTGGCATACAGCCCCGGGGTGGCAGAGCCGTGCATGGCCATCCATCGCGACCCGGAAGAGGCGTTCCGCTACACGGCGCGCGGGAATCTGGTCGCGGTGGTGTCCAACGGAACCGCGGTGCTCGGGCTGGGCAACATCGGGGCCATGGCCGCCAAACCGGTCATGGAAGGGAAGGGCGTGCTCTTCAAGAAGTTTGCCGGCATCGACGTCTTCGACATCGAAGTCGGCACCGAGGATCCGCATGAAGTGATCCGCTTCTGCCAGATGCTCGAGCCCACGGTCGGCGGGATCAACCTGGAGGACATTCGCGCACCCGAGTGCTTCCTGATCGAGGAGACGCTTCGCGATACGCTGCGGATCCCCGTCTTCCACGACGACCAGCATGGAACCGCGATCATTGCGGGCGCGGCGCTCGTCAATGCACTGGAGATTACGGGGCGCGCCATTGGCGACGCGTACATCGTGTTCGTCGGAGCGGGAGCGTCCGCGGTGGCCACCGCGCGCCACTGTCTCCGCCTGGGCGCCAGCCCGGAAAACCTGGTGATGACGGATCGCGCCGGCGTGATCTACGAGGGGCGCGAGGCGGGGATGAACGAGTACAAGGCACCGTTTGCCACAGACCGGCCGGTGCGGACGCTGGCCGAGGCCCTGGAAGGGGCGGATGTGGTCATCGGACTCGCGGCAAAGGGCGTGATCACGCCGGAGATGGTGGCTTCGATGGCGCCGAATCCGATCATCTTCGCGCTCGCCAACCCGGACCCCGAGGTGACCCCCGAGGAGGTGGCCGAGATCCGGGACGACGCGATCATGGCGACGGGACGATCCGACTACCCGAACCAGGTCAACAACGTCCTCGGCTTCCCCTTCCTCTTTCGCGGCGCGCTGGATGTCCGTGCGCGCCGGATCGACGAGGGAATGATGCTGGCCGCCACGAGGGCGCTGGCCGAACTCGCGCGCCACGAGGTTCCCGAATCGGTGGTCAGGGCGTACGGGGACGACGGATTCGAATTCGGCCCGGAATACCTGATCCCGAAGCCCTTCGATCCCCGGGTGCTGCTGCACGTGTCTCCCGCAGTTGCGAGCGCGGCCATGGAGTCGGGCGTCGCGCGGATCGATCTCGAGCTCGAGGAATACCGAGGCCGCCTCGAAGCCAGCCTGGGTCCCGGACGCGAGGCGATGCAGCGAATCCTGGGACGGGCGCGATTGGAGCCCGCGCGCGTCGTGCTCGCCGACGGATACAACGAGCGTGTGCTCAGGGCCGCGGCGCAGGCGGTGGAAGAGGGGATGGCGCACGTCGTGCTGATCGGGAAGGCCGACAAGATCCACCGGTTTGCGGGGGACCTGGGCATTGACCTGCAGGGCGTCGAGTGCATACATCCTCCCGCTGTCGAGGAGACTCGCTACGCGTACGCGGAGGCGTTCCATCAGCGCCGCGAGCGCAAGGGGCTCACGCTCGCCGAAGCGCGCGCCCGCGCCTACCAGCCGGTCTACTTTGCGGCAATGATGGTCGGCGCCGGCGACGCCGACGCCATGGTTGCGGGCATCGATTCCAACTATCCGCAGATCCTGAGACCCGCCCTGGAGGTGATCGGCACCGCCGATTCGGTGCGCCGCATTTCGGGACTCCACATGGTCACTTTCCGTGACCGCGATCCACTCTTTTTCGCGGATACTACGGTCAACATCGATCCCGATCCGGAAACGCTCGCGGAGATTGCGGTCTCCGCCGCGCGCTTCGTCAAGGATCTGGGGATCGAGCCCCGTATCGGGATGCTGTCATTCTCCAATTTCGGGTCGGTGCGGCACCCCGAGGCCACCAGGGTCCGCGAGGCCGTTGCATTGATCAAGCGCCTGGCCCCCGACGTGCTGGTCGATGGCGAGATGCAGGCCGATGTTGCGGTCGACCCTGACATCATTCCCAGGAAGTACCCCTTCAGCGATCTCACGGGGCCCGCCAACGTGCTCGTGTTCCCGACGCTCAGCGCCTCGAACGCCTGCTACAAGCTCCTGGCCCAGTTGGGCAATGCGGAGGTGATCGGCCCGATTCTTCTGGGGATGAAGAAGCCGGTCCACATTCTCCAGCGGGGCTGCAGCGTCCTGGACGTCGTTCATCTCATCGGGATCGCATCGGTAGACGCCCGGACCCGAGGCCGTCACATTATCGCGTTGTCGCGCGACCCGGGTTGACGGGCCGACGCCGACTCGGAACACGAACACTCACGCAGATCCTGGAGGCATTAGAGGTGGATCTCACAGCACAGGGACTGACCCCCAGAGGGTGCGTTCGACGCAACCTTTCTCCCGCCGAGCTCTATGAAGAGACGCTGCGCCTCGGCACTGGAAGAATTGCGCAGGGGGGTGGTCTCGTCACGATGACTTCTCCGCACACCGGGCGCTCGCCCAACGACCGCTTTGTAGTAGAAGAACCGCAGACAGCCGACATGATCGACTGGGGCCCGGTGAACGTGCCGATCTCGCAGGGTCACTACGGCCGGCTCAGGGAGGACCTGATCGCGCACCTGAACGGAGTCGATCTCTACGTTCGGGACGCCAGGGCGGGTGCCGATCGCCGGTACGGGATCAGCGTTCGCGTCATTTCGGAGAGCCCGTGGCACGACCTCTTCGCGCGTAACATGTTCCTGCGGCTCGACGCCCGGGACCGGGACGCCTTCGCACCCGATTTCGTCGTCTATCACGCCCCCTCCCTTCAGGCCGACCCCGAGCGCCACGGTACCAATTCAGGCGCGTTCATCGTCGTCAACTTCACGGATCGCGTCGTGTTGGTCGGCGGCACCGCCTACGCCGGCGAGATCAAGAAGTCCATCTTCGCTTCCCTCAACTTCCTCTTGCCGGCACAGGGCGTGCTCCCCATGCACTGCTCGGCAAATATCGGCGATGCGGGTGACACCGCGCTCTTCTTCGGCCTTTCCGGCACAGGCAAGACGACCCTGTCGGCCAACCCCGAACGCCGGTTGATCGGCGACGACGAGCACGGCTGGAGCGACGACGGGGTCTTCAATTTCGAGGGTGGCTGCTACGCCAAGACGATCCGACTCTCGCCGGAGGGCGAACCGGACATCTACCGTGCGACCCGTCGGTTCGGGACGATCCTCGAGAACGTGATCCTGGACGAGACCACCCGCGAGATCGACTACGACTCGGGGGCGATCACCGAGAACACCCGCGCGTCGTACCCGATCGAATTCATTTCGAATGCTGTACCGTCGGGGAGGGGAGGACACCCGGAGAACCTGGTGTTCCTGACCGCGGACGCCTTTGGCGTGCTGCCCCCGATCGCACGGCTGAGTCGCGCGCAAGCCATGTACCACTTCCTCTCGGGCTACACGGCGAAGGTCGCCGGAACCGAGCGCGGGGTGACCGAGCCGAAGGCCGCGTTCAGCGCCTGCTTCGGGGCGCCGTTTCTTCCTCAGCACCCGGCGGTCTACGCGGACCTGCTCGGGGAGAAGCTGCGCAGCCATGGGGCCAGGGCCTGGCTCGTCAACACCGGCTGGACGGGCGGGCCCCATGGCGTGGGCGCCCGCATGAAACTGTCGTACACGCGTGCCATGGTCGCTGCGGCCGTGAACGGCGCGCTCGACGATGTGCCGGAGAGAGTCGACGCCGCGTTCGGTCTTCGCGTCCCCGTGTGCGTGCCCGATGTTCCCCCCGGCGTGCTTCTGCCACGAGAAACCTGGGCCGACGGAAAGCAGTATGATGAAGCGGCGGCCGAACTTGCCGCTATGTTTAGAGCGAATTTCGAGCAGTTTACAGGCCAGGTATCACCTGGCGTGAGAGAGGCCGGGCCCGCCTAGCCGCGAACTGCCTGGGAGGTTGATGGTGCAACGACGGTGGTGCCGGCTGGCGGCGCTCGCGGCCGTTGTCGTTTTCACGGCTTGTGAGCAGGCGGAGCAATTGCAGGACAGGTTCCGCGACATGACGCCCCACGAGGTGTACCAGGCCCGGCTTGGCGATGCCGGACTGGCGGAGACCGCGCTGGGACGGGATTGGACCGAGGCCGGACGCGCCGCTTTGGCCGGCCCGACGCCCGTAGCGCTGCCGTTTCAGGAAAGCGGGCACATCTCCCCGGAAGTTCCCGGAGCCGTTGCCTACAGGCTGAGCATCCCCAGAGGGCGCAGACTGACCTTCCATGTGTCGCTGGACTCGGAAGAGGGCACGCGGCTGTTCATCGATCTGTTCCGGATGCCGCAGGACGAAGGGGATCCACTCAGGCCCGTCATCTCGTCCGACTCACTGTCGCACACCTTCGTGCACGAGCCCTGGAGGGGCGGCGAGTTCATCCTCCGCGTGCAGCCCGAGCTGCTCCGGGGCGGCCGCTATCGGGTCACCGTGTCCGAGGAGGCGCAACTGGGATTCCCGGTGGAGGGGCACGGCATGCGTGCGGTCCAGAGCCTGTTCGGCGCTGCCCGCGACGGGGGGCGGCGGGTGCATCACGGAGTGGACATCTTCGCCCCCCGGGGCACACCGGTGCTGGCGGCCGTGGCGGGCAGCATACGGCGCGTAAGGGTCACCAACCGGGGTGGGAAGGTGGTCTGGCTGCGCGACCCGGTCCACGACGTCAGCATCTACTATGCGCATCTGGACAGCCAGTACGTCAGGAGTGGCCAGCGCGTGGAGCGCGGCGACACGGTCGGTTTCGTGGGCAACACGGGCAACGCCCGGACCACGCCGCCGCACCTCCATTTCGGCCTCTACCGCCGTGGTCCGATCGACCCGTACCCGTTCATCGATCCGCCTCGCGGCGTGCTGCAAGAGGTTACGGCCGATCTGACGCTGCTGGGTGACCGGGTCAATCCCGCCAATGACGGGGTCCGTTTGCGTGCCGGACCCGGGCTCCGTGGGTCCGTGATCACGGAATTGGACGGCGCGACGCCGCTTCGCGTCATGGGTGCATCGGGGGACTGGTTCCGGGTGCGGCTACCCGACGGTACCAACGGTTACGTGGCCGCGCGGCTGACGCAGCCCCTCGGCCAGTTGGCCGACGAAGACGAGGACGCTGCCGGCTAGCGTGCCCCGCCCCCGGATTCAACCGCGGACTGCCCGTCCCGCGCCGTACTGCAGGGCCAGCCACGCGACCGAAGCCAGGCCCAGAACGAAAAACCCGAAGATGGACGGCCCCAGCGCGAGGCCCACGCCGTCCCACGCCACCGCCGCGCTGACTTCGCCCGCGGCAGTGATCGCGCCGGCGGTCACGCGGAGGCCGATCAGGCTTCCCAACAGGCCCAGGCTGGCGCCGAGCCCCCCGAGCACGAGCACTGAATGGCTGCGCAACGGACTTGCCGGGCCTTCCGGCCGCACCAGTTCGGCTGTGCACCGCACCGTCTGGACGAGCGTCAGGATGAGAACGATCCACAGCGGAAACTGGATGATTCCGAGCGATTGGATGAATGACAGCATGGTGTTCCTCCCTGGTTCCTGGTCCCTGATTCTTCAGCTATTGTGCGTGAGATTGCGCCTTCGGTGAATCCGGCGTGAGCCGCGGGCGCGACCGCGCGAAAAAGTCGTCGATCCGGCGCTCGCACTCTTCATCGGTGATGAGGCGCGGGGTGACCAGGAGCCACCCGAACAGTCCGAATAACGCGACGGCCAGTCCGACGGCCGCGACGCCCGCCATGCTCCCGATCGCCTCCCATGCTACCGACTGCGGTACAAACGCCGGTCCGCTGGCGCCCACGCTCGTGCCCAGCACCAGGTAGCCTTCCCACGCGGCGCCCAGTGCGCCCCCCGCCACGGCCGCAACAATCAACCCGGCTTGTCGTGCCCAGAGCAGCTGCCGTTCCTCTTGCCGCAGGTCCCCCTGAACCCACAGGCGAGCGGAGGCTCGACCCAGATTGGCGGCCATCAGCGCGGCCACAAACACCAGGAGCCACCTGATGGCGGCGGTCATGCCGGCTCCCCCGGGGCTGGCGGTGGCGACCACTGCCACGACGCCCGCAAAGGCCGCCGCCGCTCCCGCTCCCACCGCGACCGCCCGGTCCATCCATCCGGAAGCAAGCACCCGGCGCCCCAGCGGAGGACGGTGCCGGTCCTCGAGCTGCCGGATCACCCTGCCGCCGGGCACCAGCCGGGCAACCGCCGCGCGTCGCGCCTCGGCCGGACCATACCCCCGCCGCTCCAGCTCGGCCTGCAGCGCAAGCACATCGGTGTCCACCTCGTTGACGAGATCCAGACGGTGCCGGGGCGCGACCCTCAGCTCGCGCTCGACCCGGGCCAGAGGATTCTCACGCGGCATGACACCCTCGCAGCAATCCCAGCAGCGCCCTGAACTGCTGCTCCAGCTCTGCGGCCCCCGCCGCCAGTTCGGCGCGTCCCGCTCCGGTGATCTCGTAGGTCTTGCGGCGGCGCCCGGTCCCGTGCCACTCGGCGCGCAGCCTGCCGTCGGCCTCGAGCCGGTGCAGAATCGGGTAGAGCGTACCGTGCTGGAAGGAGAACGACCCGCCCGTCTGCTCTTCCACCGCAAGCGCGATCTGGTAGCCGTGCGCCGGGCCCTGGTCCAGGACCGCCAACACCAGGAGTTCGTTGATCCGCTTGGACAGTGTGACCTGCATGATGTGCCGCCTCGCGTCGGAGTTCTCCGGCCGATCTTTCGAATAATATATAGATTATCTTTATATCGCAAATCTCTATAGCCAAATGGACGCGCGTGGCACCACGGTCTCACCGTGGGACCTCCCGGGCATCCATCTCGCGCCCACCCCCGGCGCGCCGCCCCGCCCCGTTGTATCTTGGGGCGACGACAAGGCCCCCCCCACCCGGCACACGCCCACTCCCCAGAGGACTCTGATGGCCCGCCAGTTCTGGCTCATGAAAAGCGAACCCTACGTCTACTCCATCGACGACCTCGAGCGCGACGGCACCACCTACTGGGACGGCGTCCGCAACTACGCCGCCCGCAACCTCATGCGCGACAAGATGCGGATCGGCGACCGCGTCCTCTACTACCACTCGAACGCCAGGCCCCCGGGCGTTGCCGGGATCGCCGAGGTCTGCCGCGAGTCGTACCCCGACCACACGCAGTTCGACCCGTCCAGCAAGTACTTCGACCCCAAGGCGACCGACGAGACGCCCCGGTGGTTCATGGTGGACATCCGCTTCATCGAGAAGTTCGCGCGCGAGGTGAGCCTTCCCGAGATCCGGGCGACTTCCGAACTCGCCGACATGGTCCTGGTGAACCGCAGCCGCCTTTCGGTGCAGCCGGTCACCGAGGCCGAATTCGAGCATATTGTCGGCATGGCCGCGGCGCCTTCCGAGGAGGGGTAGGAGAGTGACGGCCTGCCAACCCGGCCTCGCGGCCAACTACGTAGCGGGAGAGTGGCGGTCCGGCGACGCCCGCGAGAAGCTCGCGATCACCGATCCGGCGACCGGCGAGGCGCTTGGCGCCGTTCCCGTCTCGAGCCGGGCCGACGTGGATCTCGCGGTTGCGGCGGCAAGTGCTGCCTTCCCCACCTGGCGCCGCACCCCCGTGGTGGAGCGCGCCCGCGTCCTCTTCCGCCTCAAGACGCTGCTCGACGAGCACCACGACGACCTTGCAGTGCGCCTCTCGCGCGAACACGGCAAGAACGTGGCCGAGACCCGGGGCGAGGTGCAGCGCGGCATCGAGAACGTCGAGCACGCCGCCGGCATGCCCACCCTGATGATGGGCGACGCCCTGGAAGACGTCGCGGGCGGCGTGGACTGCGAAACCTGGCGGCAGCCGATCGGGGTGTTCGCGGTGATCACGCCGTACAACTTTCCCGTGATGATCCCCCTCTGGTTCTGGCCGTACGCGGTCGCCGCGGGGAACACGGTGGTGCTCAAGCCGAGCGAACAGGACCCGCTCACGCACCAGCGCGTGGTCGAGTTGGCCGCGCGGGCGGGGCTGCCGCCGGGCGTGCTGAACGTGGTGCACGGCCGCAAGGGGACGGTGGAGGCCCTGATCGACCACCCGGACGTGGCGGGCGTGTCGTTCGTGGGGTCCAGCCAGGTGGCGAAGATCATCTACGAGCGGGCCGCGCTCGCCGGGAAGCGGGTGCAGGCCCTGGGCGGCGCGAAGAACCACATGATCGTGCTGCCCGACGCCGATCCCGGGATGGTGGCCGATGCGGTGGTGAGCTCGGTGTTCGGGTCCGCGGGGCAGCGCTGCCTGGCGGGGTCGGTGGTGGTCGGCGTCGGCGACGCCTACGGGCCGATGCGCGAGGGCATCCTCGACGGGGCCGCGTCCCTCAGGGTCGGGCGGGGTCTCGACGACGGCGTGGACATGGGCCCCGTGATCTCGGGCGCCCACCGCGACCGGGTAAACGGGTTCATCGACGAGGGTGAGCGGGACGGCGCACGGCTGCTCATGGACGGGCGCCGCCTGCGCGTGCCGGGGTACCCGGACGGCCATTGGGTCGGCCCCACCGTCTTTGAGGACGTAACGCCCGCGATGCCGATCGGCCGCGAAGAGGTGTTCGGCCCGGTGGCGGGGCTGGCGAGGGCGCCGAGCCTGGATGCCGCGCTCGAAATGCTGGCGAAGAGCCGCTACGGAAACGCCGCGTCGATCTTCACCAACTCGGGCCGTGCTGCGCGGGAGTTCCGCTACCGTGCGGGCATCTCGATGATCGGGATCAACATCGGGGTCGCCGCGCCGATGGCGTTCTTCCCGTTCGGCGGCACCCGCAACTCGTTCTACGGCGACCTCAAGGCGCAGGGCCGCGACGCGGTGTCCTTCTTCACCGACCAGCGGGTGGTGATCTCACGCTGGTAGACCAACACGGAACGGAAAACATGGAAGCAGTAGCGAGCCGCGGCGCCGGGATCTTCGCCGAGCAGCGCAAGTACATCTTCGACTGCGTGACGCCCCTGTACCAGGAGCCGGTGGTGATCACCGAGGGCAAGGGGTGCCGGGTGAAGGACGCCGACGGGCGTGAGTATCTGGATGCCTTTGCGGGGATCCTCACCACCTCGCTGGGCCACTGCCATCCGGCGGTGGTCGCGGCCGTGCAGGAACAGGTGGCCCGCGTGGGACACACATCGACGCTGTACGTCAATGATCGTCAGGTCGAGGCGGCGCGGCACCTGGCCGAAATCGCGCCGGGCGGCCTCACCCGCACCTTCTTCCTGAACAGCGGCGCCGAGGCGATCGAGACCGCGTTGCAGGCGGCGCGGCTGCACACGGGCCGCACCGAGATCATCGCGCTGCGCCAGGCGTACCACGGCCGTACCAGTTCTGCCATATCGGTCACGGCGCATGCACCGTGGCGCGTTCTTCCCAGCACGGTGACCGGGATCACGCACGCGCTCTCGCCGTATCCGTACCGCGCTCCGTTCGGCACGTCCAGCGACGAGGAGCTGGTCGAGATCTACGCGCGCGACCTTATCGAAGTGATCGAGACGACGACGAACGGGCGCCCGGCCGCGTTCATCGCCGAAACGATCCAGGGCGTCGGCGGCTACATCGTGCCGCCGAAAGGCTACTTCCAGCGGATGGCGGAGATCATCCGTTCGTACGGCGGCCTCTTCATCTCGGACGAGGTGCAGGCCGGGTTCGGGCGCACGGGCGGTCGCTGGTTCGGGATCGAGCACTGGGACGTGGTGCCGGACATCATGGTCATGGCAAAGGGGATCGCCGGGGGAATGCCCGTGGGCGCCACGATCACCACCGACGAGATCGCGGGCAGCTGGCGCGGCAAGACGCTGTCCACGTTCGGGGGCAATCCTGTGTGCATGGCCGCGATGGTGGCAGCCCTGGGCGTGATGCGCGCGGAAGGCGTGCGGACCCGGGCCAGCAAGCGCGGCGAACAGCTCCGCGGCGCCCTCGACAGCCTCGCGGCTTCGCACCACTGGATCGGCGACGTGCGCGGGATGGGCCTGATGCAGGCGCTGGAGCTGGTGGAGGACCCGGTCACGAAGGAGCCCGCGCCGCACCTGGCGGGCATGCTGCTGAACGCCGCAAGGGACGAGGGTCTCCTGATCGGGATCGGGGGGCTGCACGGCCACGTCATCCGCCTGGGGCCGTCGCTCCTGATCTCGAAGGCCGAGACCGACGAGGTGATCGCGCGCCTGGGCCGGGCCTGCGCCGCGGTGGAGGCGGCCCGGTGATCGCGGCGACTCGGCAGCCCGCGGCAGGCGAAGTCGGACGGGCTGGCGGCAGCGCCGGACCGGCAGTGACATGATCGCCGGGCTGCCCCTCGACACCTGGCTCCTGATGGCGCTGAGCACGCTGCCGGGCCTGGCGCTGGTCGTGGCGGCGTACCGGATCCACGCGGGGGCGGATCGCGGGCAGGGTGGCGGTGCGCGGGACGGCGGGACGGGAGGCGGCGGCGCACGTGGGCCGGAGGCCCCGCAGGCGCGACGGGACCGGAGCGGTGGCCGTGGGTGACGCAGGCGCCAACAGCGCGATCATCGGCGTCCTCGTTTTCTACTTTGCGATCCTGATCGGGATCGGATGGTGGGCGAGTCGCGAGAGTCGCTCGGTGTCGGGATTCTACGTGGCGGGCAAGAAGCTGCCGTCGTGGGTGATCGCGTTTTCGTCGAACACGACGGGCGAGAGCGGGTGGCTGCTTCTGGGGCTGACGGGGATGGGGTACCTCGTGGGGTTCCACGCGCTGTGGATCGTCCTTGGCGAGGTGATCGGGGTGGCGCTCGCGTGGGCGCTGGTCGCGCGGCCGTTCAAGGAGTACACCGACCGCTACGACGCGATCACGGTGCCCGACTACCTCTCCGACCGCTTCCGGGACCCCGCCCACGCGATCCGGATCGTGAGCGCGGTGATCATCTTCAGCATGGTGTGGGCCTACACGGCCGCGCAGCTCACGGCCTCGGGGAAGGCGTTCTCGTCGTTTCTGGGCACGAGCTACGAGGGGGGCGTGCTGATCGGCGCCGCCGTGATCTTCGTCTACACCAGCATCGGCGGATTCAAGGCGGTGGCGTACAGCGACGTCCTTCAGGGCGTGCTCATGTTCCTGTGCCTGCTCGTGCTGCCGATCGTGGGGATCTGGCAGGCGGGCGGATGGGGTGAGACGATGGCGGCGATCGGCGCGGCGGATCCGGCGCTGCTGCGTCCCATGGGCGAGCACGGGATGTCGGTGATGGGGGTGATGAGCGCCATCAGCTTCGTCGGGATCGGGCTCGCGTTCCTGGGCGCGCCCCAGCTGCTGACGCGGTTCATGTCGGCGCGCGACCGCGGCCAGATCTCGGAGGGCGGGGTCATCGCGGTGCTGTGTATCATCGTGTTCGACATCGGGGCGGTGCTGACCGGAGTGGCCGGGCGCGTCCTGTCCCCGGGCCTGGCCGACCACGAGACCATCCTGCCGGTGATGTCCACGGAGCTGTTTCCGGCGATTGTGGCAGGCGTCATCCTGGTGGTTGTGCTGGCGGCGATCATGTCGACGGTGGACTCGCTTCTGATCCTGGCGTCTTCGGCGGTGGTGCGGGACGTGGTGCAGAAGGTGTTCCGACCGGACTTTTCGGACCGGCGGCTGTCTCGGATCGGACGCCTTCTGACCGTGGTGATCGGGTTGGGAGGCCTGGCGGTAGCGCTCCCCGAAAGCCGCATGATCTTCTGGTTCGTGCTGTTCGCGTGGTCGGGGCTGGCATCCGCGTTCACTCCCGTGGTGCTGTGCTCGCTATTCTGGCGGGGGACGACCCGTGCCGGGGCGCTTGCAGGCATGATCGCGGGCTTCCTCACGGCGGTGCTCTGGGTGCTGCTGGTCAAGGAGCACGTCTACGACCTCTACGAGATGATCCCGGGCTTCGCGGTCGGGTTCGCCGTGACGATCGGGGTCAGTCTGGCCACGAAGCCGCCGGAGGGGGCGGGCGCCGAGATGGACGATGTGAAGCGGGTGGTCGGCGGGCCCTTCACCCGGGCTCGATCGGAAGGCTGAGGCGCCCACGATGGGACGCAAGCGACGCAAGCGCAGGAAACGGCGTCGGAGCCGGCGCGGCGGACCGCTCGAATGGGTCCGCTCTCTGGCCATCGCGGCCGTCGTTTTCCTGTTCATCCGGATCTTCCTGTTCGAGAACTACGTGATCGACTCGGGGTCCATGGAGAACACCCTGCTGGTGGGTGACTTCCTGGCCGTGAACAAGCTCGCGATCGGTCCCCGCATTCCCTTCACGGACATCCGCATTCCGGGCTATTCGGAGCCGCGGCGCGGCGACATCCTGGTCTTCGATCCCCATCACGAGGAGAACATGACGATCGTGAAGCGGGTTGTGGGCATGCCCGGCGACACGCTGGAGATGCGCGACCGGGTGCTGCACCTCAACGGCGACGCGCACGACGAGCCCTACGCCGTCACCACGAACCTCCCCGACGGTCATGATCCGCGGATGTTGTGGCAGCGGGACTTCCTGGCGGGCGGGCCCAGTGACGGCTACCGGCCCACCCGGGACAACTGGGGCCCCATCGTGGTCCCCGCGGACCACTACTTCATGCTCGGTGACAACCGCGACGACAGTATCGACTCGCGCCTCTGGGGGTTTCTCGAGGGCTGGCGATTCAAGGGCCGGGTGGCCCTTATTTACTTCTCCTACGATCGCAATTCCTTTCGGCCCTTTCCCTGGATCACGGAGATCCGCGGCAGTCGCATCGGGGACAGGGTCAGGTAGCACCTGGAGGACCACATGAAGGACCACGTGAAGTCAGTGACGAGAGGCCAGTTCCTGGGCGCGGCCGCGGGTACCGTGGGCGCGGGATTCCTCGCCGGCTGCGGGGACGGCCGGGGTGTCGTCCTGCGCACCGGCGCTTCCGCGGCTCCCACCGCCGACCTGATCGTGCACGGCCGCGTGATCCACACGATGGACGACGACAATCCCACCGCAGAGTCGCTTGCGGTCAAGGACGGCCGCTTCATGGCGGTGGGTTCGCGCGGTGAAATCGACGCGCTCCGCGGGGCGGGCACGCAGGTCTTCGATCACGGGGACGCGGTCGTCACGCCGGGCTTCATCGATGCGCACACCCACCCGGCGGGCGCCGGGGTGCGGGAGCTCAAGGACGTGAACGTCGACGTGCGCAGCATCGCCGAGATCAAGGACCTCATGGCGGCGCGGGCCCGCGAGACGCCGCCGGGCGAATGGATCCGCGGCTTCAAGTACGACGACACCAAGCTGGCCGAGGGGCGGCCGCTCAACCGGCTTGACCTGGACGAGGCCGTGCCGGACCACCCGGCCGTGGTGGGGCACCGGGGCGGCCACACCAGCGTCTACAACTCGCGCGCCTTCGCGGCGGCGGGCATCACCGCCGAGACGCCGGACCCGCCGGGCGGGAGGTTCTACCGCGAGGGCGGGGAGCTGACCGGGCTGGTGGCGGAGCGCGCGAACTACGTGTTCTCGTCGCTGATCCCGAATACGCACTCGGACGATGACCGCCGCGCGGGCGTGAAGCTCATAACCGAGCTGATGGCCAGGGAGGGGCTGACCTCGTTCCACGACGCGGGCACCTCGGCCAACAGCGTGGAAGCGTACGGCGCCGCCTACCGCAACGGCGAGCTGAGCTGCCGCGTGTACATGATGATGCGGGGGCCGTACGAGAGCCTCCGCCAGGCGGGGGTGTCGACCGGGCTCGGCGACGAGTGGCTGCGCGTGGGCGGGGTGAAGTACGGGGCCGACGGGTCGGCGTCCGAGCGCACGATGCGCATGAGCACGCCGTACGTGGGCCGCCCGGACGACTACGGCATCCTCACGATGAGCCAGGAGGAGATCCACGAGGCGGTCGAGGTGGCACACCGCGCCAACTGGCAGGTCGGCATACACGCCAACGGCGACGTGACGATCGACATGGTTCTCAACGCGTACGAGCGTGTCCAGGAGCTGTGGCCGAGGCCGGGTCCGAGGCATCGCATTGAACACTGCTCGCTCGTGAATCCCGACCTGCTCGCGCGGATCAAGGCCGCCGGGGCGGTGCCGACGCCCTTCTACACCTACGCCCACTACCACGGGAACAAGTGGGTCGAGTACGGGCCCGAGAAGATGGAATGGATGTTCGCCCACCGCTCTTTCCTGGACTACGAGATTCCGGTCGCGCCGGCGTCGGACTACACGCCCGGGCCCTACGAGCCGCTGATGGCGATCCAGAGCATGGTCACGCGGAAGGATTTCGACGGGCGCGTGTGGGGACCCAGCCAGCGGATCACCGTGCCCGAAGCGATGCGGATCTGCACGATGGGCGGTGCCTACGCGTCGTTCGAGGAGGACATCAAGGGGTCGGTGACGGCGGGCAAGCTGGCCGACTTCGCCGTGCTGGCCTCGGACCCGCACGACGCGGACCCGGACGCGATCAAGGAGATCCCGGTGCTGCGGACGGTGGCGGGGGGACGGGTGACCTGGGAAGGGTGAGGTTGGGGGCCCGGCGCGCGCGCATGTAATTGCCGGCGTCAGAGGACCGTGACGGGCTGGTCTGGGCGGGGATCATAGACTAAGTTTACTAAACTAAGTCTATACGAGGCCCCCATGCGCGTCTTCAACATGCACGAAGCAAAGACCCACCTGTCCCGGCTCGTGCGCGAGGCCGTGGCCGGTGATCCATTCGTTATCGCGCGGTCGGGGAAACCACTGGTGAGGGTCGTTGCGGTCGAGGCGCCGAAGCAGGAGGCAACGCGGCGTACGGGCTTCATGGCGGGGCAGGTTTCCGTGCCGGACGACTTCGACACGATGGAGAGCCGACGGCTCGAGGTCCTGTTCGAGGGCGAGTGATGGCGCTCTTGCTCGACACGCAGGTCCTGCTTCGGGCCGCCGGCCTTCCCGACAGCCTGTCGGAGGAAGTGCTCACATTGCTCCAGGATCGGCATACGGAACTGGTCTACAGCGCCGCCTCGCTCTGGGAAGTGGCCATCAAGGGCGATGTCGGGCGGACGGGTCTCAGAGCTGATCCGCGACTCCTGCGGCGCGGATTGAACGAGAACGGCTACAAGGAATTACCGGTGAGCGGAGCCCATGCGGCCGCAGTTGACCTGCTGCCGAAGATCCACATGGACCCGTTCGACCGGATCCTGGTGGCGCAGGCCCAGATCGAGGGGCTCACCCTGTTGACGATGGATCGGGTGGTGGGGCGGTATCCGGGCTCGATCCGGGTGGTGTGAGGGAGGCGCCGGCATGACCACGAGTCCCAAGTCAGAGCAGAGCCGCGATTTCCGCGAACGGGAGTCAGCCCTCGAGAAGGCCTTTCGGGAGTGTTCGCAGGCCAACTGGGACGGTTACGGGGCGGCGCCCGCGAATCAGTTGGCGATGGAATGGGCCAGAAAAGTGTTAGCGGCCCTCCCTCGTCCTCTGGGCGTTCCGGAAATCGCTTTCGAACCCGACGGGGATGCCGGATTGGAATGGTGGCGAGGGCCGGACAGGGTTCTTTCTGTCAGCGTGGGTCGTAACGGTGAACTGCGGTACGCAGCGCGCCTCAACGCCACGAGGGTCGTTGGCACCGAGATGTTCGCTCACCGGCTACCAGAGCGCTTGGTTGAGACGGCCCTCAAGCTGGTTGAGTAGTGTGCTCGACTCAATCAGTGACGACCCGACCCCGGACCCACCTTCACCGACCCCGGGCGCCTGCCGGCCACGGGGGCCCCTGGTTCTCGGCGGGCACCGGAGTCAGGCCCATGTACACGAACTTCTGGATGCGTTTCCCCTCGTACGTCTCGGTCGTGTAGACGTTGCCCTTCGAGTCGGTGGCGATGCTGTGCACCCCGATGAACTGGCCCGGCTGTCGGCCTCCGTCGCCGAACGTAGTCAGCACCTCGAGCGACGCGCGGTCCATCACGTAGACCCGGTGATTGGTGCCGTCGGCGACATACATGTAGCGCTGTTCGGGATCGCGCGAGAAGGCGAGATCCCAGGTTGAGCCGCCGCCCAGCGTGCGCGGCGCGATCAGCACCTCGTCCACGAAGGTTCCGTCGGTTCGGAAGACCTGGATCCGGTCGTTCGGACGGTCGCAGACGTACACCAGGCCGTCCAGCGAGGGCTCGGCGCAGTGGACCGGCGTGCGGAACTGCTGGAGCGGCGGCGCGTCGGGATCGTACGGCGGGGTGGGCGTGTCGTCCGGGGCGTTGCCGTAGGCACCCCAATAGCGCTTGAACGCGCCGGTCGACGCATCGAGAACCGCCACGCGGCGCCCGCCGTACCCGTCTGCGACGTATGCCTCGTTGGCCTGGGCGTCGACCGCCACCTTGGCTACCCGGTTGAAGCGCGTCTCGCTGTGGCTGTCGGGTTCCGACCCCACCTCCGGTTGCCCGTAGGACGCCAGAAACCGCCCGTCTCGGGAGAACTTGAGGATGTGCGAGTCGGTTTCCCCGTTGCCCCCGATCCAAAGATTGTCCATGTGGTCTACCGTGATTCCGTGGTTCGAGGCGGGCCACACGTACTCGTCGGAGGGACCGCCCCAGGAGTTGACCAGATTCCCCTCGGGATCGAATTCGAGCACTTCGGGCGCGGCGCGGCAGCATTCGGCCGTTGGCGGATCGGCCTCTGCCCCCAACTCGGTGCGCGCGTCGATCGAGGCGCGGCGATGGATGATGAAGACGTGGTCGCGAGAGTCCACGCCCACCCCGATCGTGGAGCCGAGCAGCCAATGCTCCGGCAGCGGCTTCGGCCAGAACGGGTCCACCTCGAACCTGGGTGCCTGGGCACCCCCGCCGGCTCCGGTGGAGGTCGCTTCATCGATCGCGTCCTGAGCGCACGCAAGAGCAATGGCAAAGCCGGCGACCGCGCCGCCGATGAGGTGTCGTCGCTTTACGTTCATGGCCGTCTCTCCTTCCTTGTGGTCCTCGTCGAACTCCAGCTACCTGACCAGGTGGAAGTGGCTCTGGCGCCGGAAAGCCCAGTGCCGCTCTCCCTCGGAGTCGAGGTAGGCCTCTTCCTCCTGTCGGCAGCTGGCCGGCTTGTCGCCCCACTCCGGGATCGGCGTCGTGGCCTGCAACTCGATCGAATGCCAGGTCGACGGCAACAGGATTGCGTCACCTCGGACAGGAACACCCTCCTGCGAATCCCACCGCCCGATCAGTGGTCCCGCCCCGTGTCCGTGGTCCCCTATCGGGTGTGTGTAGACCGTCCCGTCGATCCCCTCCGCCCGCATCTGCGCCAGCGTGTTGGCCAGGATCGCGTTTCCGCTCAGCCCGGGCTCCATGTGTTCCAGGAGAATGTCCTGCAGCCGGTTGGAGGCGGCCAGGCACTGTCGCAGTCCGGCAGGCACCCCGGCTTCGCCCTCCCTGAGCACATAGCCCAGATGCTGGGTGTCGGTGTGGAGGTTGAGCGCCACCACACCAAAATCCGTCCAGAGCAGGTCGCCCCGCTCGATCACCCTGGGGCCGGACGAAGGCAACTCGCCCGCGCGCTGCACGTCCACGTTGGCCTGGAACCAGGTCGTGTAGCCCAGGTCGCGCACGCGCTGCCGCATCCACCACTCCACGTCCTCGACGGTCGTCTCGCCCGGCGTGATCACCGCATTCGAGAACGCTTGCGAGATGACTGCGTGGACGGTCTCCTGGATCCTCCGATAGCGCGGCATCATCTCGGGGAGGCGCAGTGCGATGTAGTTCATGGCCAGGCGTGGCTCCCGCTTCACCCGGCGGAGCAGTTCCGGACCCAGCGCCTCCTCCAGCGCCTCGCGCTCCCCGGCGTGCAGCCCGTCCGAAAACGCCCAGTCGGGATCGATATTGAGGACGATGTTCTCAGGATCGCGATCCTCCACCAGTTCGCGCAGGAGCCGCCACTGCTCGTTGCCGACCAGTTCCGCAGTCGGCTGCGTGGGCGCGGGCCGGGTGGAACGGTACGCCTCGAAGACTCCGCCCTGGCTTGTCCCACCGAGAGCCAGGCGCTCGACCGACCCGTCGTCCTGCCGGGTAAAGACGTAGATGGAGCGGCGGCGCGCGGCGAAAGTCGTCGGCGAGGTGATGGACCAGAAGACGGGATCTTCCGCGTATTCGCGCATCGACAGGATCCACATGCGTACGTCGTACTCCGCCATCAGCCTCGGCAGAACCCTCCCTATCCGCAGTTCCAGCCACTCCTGCTGCTCCTCCGCCTGTTCCCGCAGCGGCGGCAACGGCTGGATCTGCGCGGGCTCCTCGGATGCGTCGGCGGGCTGCTCGCCGGGCGGGCCGCAGGCCGCGGACAACAGGACGAGAACGAAGGGGACCGTGCCGCCGAGGCGGCGCCCCCGTAGGGGAAGGTGTGTCATTCGCCTGCCCCTTTCAGCTGCACCACGATCACCTCGACCGGCTCGGGCCCCTCGTTGACGTCGCCGTGCAGTTCGCCCGGCGGGTCGGCTTCCAGCCAGTAGGCGCTGCCGGTCTCCCAGGTCATGTCGTGGCGCTCGCCGGCGTCGTTGACGACCGTGAGCGTGCCGCCCTTCAGCGCGATGATCGCGCGCGGGTTGTCGTGGCGGTGCATCTCGAGGGGCTGGTTCGGGACGATCACGCTCTTCCACACGGTGACGTGCTCGTTCTCGAACTGCGGTGTGCGGCCGGTGGTCTGCGCGGGCTGGTCGGATGCGTCGGCGGGCTGCTCGCCGGGCGGGCCGCAGGCCGCGAGCCAGAGGGCCAGGAGGGGTGCGAACGGTCTGGCGGTCTTCATCGGGATGGCTCCTTCGGTACGGGGCGACTTCGGCGGTCGGGTCTCGTGGTTGGCCATGGCGTCCCGGGCAACATCGTGCGCAACATCGGTCGGGCGCTACCTTGTGGGCGTTCCGCCAGTTCCCCTCGACCCCGTTTGCCATGCCAGCCATTCGCAATTTGCCCTCCGCGCTCACCGCCCTCGTCCTGCTTGCAGGCGTCCAGTCGGCCGCCGCCACGCAGGTCGTGCCGAGCACCTCGCCCGCAACCGCCACCGACGCCCTCTCGTCCACCACCATCTCCCTGCCCGGGCTCAACGCCCCCGTCGAAATCATCCGCGACCGCTGGGGGATCAACCACATCTATGCCGAAACCGAGTACGACCTGTTCTTTGCGCAGGGGTACGCGGCGGCGCGCGACCGGCTGTTCCAGTTCGAGGTGTGGCGGGCGCAGGCGACGGGCACGGTGGCCGAGATGCTCGGCGAGAGCGAACTGGAGCGGGACATCGGGTTCCGGCTGTTCAGGTACCGCGGCGACATGACCGTGGAGATGAACCACTACCACGACCGCGGCGACGTGATCATTCCGGCGTACGTGGACGGGGTGAACGCCTACATCGCCGAGACGGAGGCGGACCCGTCGCTGCTGCCGATCGAGTTCGAACTGCTGGGGATTCGTCCGAAGCCGTGGACGCCGGAGGTGGTGATCTCGCGGCATCAGGGGCTGTTGGGGAACATCGGTGCCGAGCTGAACTACGGGCGGGCCGTCTCGGCGGTGGGCGACGCAATGGTCAAGCGGGTCGCGAACTTCCATCCCGGCGATCCCGACATCGCGCTGGATCCGGCGATTGACGGGGATCTTCTGAGTGCCGACATCCTGGGGGTGTACAACGCCTTTCGCGGGGCGGTGCGCTTCCGGCCCGAGCACCTGGCGCCGGAGCACCGGGGGGACGAGGAGGCATTCGCGAGGTTGGAGGCGGCGGGAGCACGGGCGCGCGGCGCGGGAGCCGGCGGGCGGGACGCGGCGGGCGGACAGGACCCTCTCGGATGGCCGGACTACGAGAGTCTCGGCTCAAACAACTGGGTCGTGAGCGGGCGTCTGAGCGAGAGCGGCTTTCCCCTCATGGCCAACGACCCCCATCGTGCCCAGTCCTCCCCGTCGCTGCGCTACTGGGTGCACCTGGTCGGGCCGGGGTGGAACGTGATCGGCGGTGGCGAGCCCGAGATCCCGGGGGTCAGCATCGGCCACAACGAGTACGGAGCATGGGGGCTGACCGTGTTCAGGACCGACGGCGAGGACCTGTACGTGTACGAGACCGACCCGGAGGATTCCAACCGCTACCGGTATCGCGATGGCTGGGAGACGATGACGGTGATCACCGAGGAGATCCCGGTGAAGGGGCGCGGGCCGCACACGGCGGAGTTCAAGTACACGCGGCACGGGCCGGTCGTCTTCGAGGATCCGGCCAACCAGGTAGCCTACGCGGTGCGCGCGGCGTGGCTGGAGCCCGGCGGCGCTCCCTACCTGGCGAGCCTGCGCATGGACCAGGCCCGCACCTGGGAAGAGTTCGTCGAGGCCTGCAACTACTCCAACATCCCGGGCGAGAACATGGTCTGGGCGGACAGGGAGGGTAACATCGGTTGGCAGGCGGTCGGGATCGCGCCCATCCGCCGCAACTGGTCCGGCCTGGTGCCCGTGCCCGGCGACGGCCGCTACGAGTGGGACGGCTACCTGCCCATCAAGGCCAAGCCCAGCGTCTACAACCCGGATCAGGGCTACTTCGCCACCGCCAACAACCACCTCACACCCGCCGACTATCCGTACATGGACGCGATCGGTTTCGAGTGGTCCGATCCCTATCGCTGGGCGCGCGCGGCGGAGGTCCTCGGCTCGGGGCGCCTTCATTCCATGGCCGACATGATGGCGCTTCAGACCGACTATCTCTCGATCCCGGCACGCACCCTGGTGCCGATGCTGCGGCACGTAGCGGCAGGCGACGCGGACACCGGGCAGGCGCGCCGGCGGCTACTGGCCTGGGACCACGTGCTGGCCCCCGAATCGGTCGCGGCGGGAATCTACAACGCCTTCGAGCGGCGGCTCCGCACCAACGTCCAGGCCGCGCTCGTGCCCGAATCCGCGCGGCCCCACGTGCGCGGCATGGCCATGGTGAAGATCATCGGCCACCTGACCGCGCCCGGCGGGGAGTTTGGCGATGATCCCATTGCCGGGCGGGACGCGGTGCTGCTCCGCAGCCTGGAGGAGGCGGTGGCGGATCTGCGCGGGAGGTTCGGCGGCGACATGGACCGCTGGCGATACGGCCAGCCGGACTACAAGCACGCGACCATCTTCCACCCGCTGTCGCGCGCGGTTCCGGCGGAATTGGCCGCGCGCTTCACCGTGGGACCCCTGCCACGGGGCGGCAACAGCTTCACGCTCAACAACACGGGCGGCGGGGACAACCAGACGTCGGGCGCCTCCTTCCGGATCATTGTCGACACGGGTGACTGGGACCTTGCCGTCGGGAGCAATACGCCGGGGCAGTCCGGAGACCCGGATTCTCCCTTCTACGACAACCTCTTCGAGCTCTGGGCCAACGACCGCTTCTTCCCGGTTCTCTATTCGCGCGACCGGGTGGAATCGGTTGTTGCCGAGCGCACGATGCTGGTGCCCGGTGGGTAGGGAGGGGGACAGCCCGCGCTTCTTCGCCACGCCCGCCGACATGCGCGCGTGGCTGGAGGAAAACCACGACCGGGTCGACGAACTCTGGGTCGGCTACTACAAGAAGGGAACCGGCCTGCCCAGCGTGACCTGGCCCGAGTCCGTGGACGAGGCCCTGTGTTTCGGCTGGATCGACGGCATCCGGAAGTCCATCGACGACCGAAGCTACAGGATCCGCTTCACGCCCCGCCGCAAGGGAAGCCACTGGAGCGCACGCAATCTGGGCCGCATGGAGCACCTGGTGGCGGAAGGGCTCGTGGCCGAGGCGGGTCTGGCCGCGTTCCGGGCGCGCGATCCACGGAAGCAGGAGCGGGCGTCGTACGAGCAGAAGAAGGTCGAGTTCCCGCCCGAATACGAGCAGCGCCTCAAGGCCGAGCCGGATGCGTGGGAGTACTTCCGGAACGCCCGGCCCTCCTACCGCAAGCAGGTCACGTGGTGGGTTCTGAGCGCGAAGCGCGAGGAGACGCGGCTCCGCCGTCTGGGAGTCCTTGTCGAGTCGAGTGCCCGGGGCGAGGTGATTCCGCCGTTGCGATGGGCGGTCAGAAAGAAGTAGGCCGCGACCGCTCGGCGCGCGCCGCAGGGTGTTGCGGCGCGCTATCCGCGAACCCCGCCATCCACTGATCCGGGGTCTGCGCCCTCTTTCGCTCACGGGGCCGCTTGTTGAACCACGCCACCGTCATGAGCACCTCGGCCGCCGAGTCGGCGTCGAGCGCGCCGTTCCGATCCGCAGGGTCGTGCCGGAACGCCTCGCTCACGACGACATTCGCCCGCCCGCGCGCCTCGTCGCTCTTCGGCCAGGGGAGTTCGCCGTGCAGGCGGCCGCGGCGAATCAGGTAGATCCGGTCTTCGCCCCCGAAGCCCGAGACCGGGTAGACCAGGTTGAAGGTCTCGATCCGGCCACGGAAGCCGGAGAGATGGTTCCACAGCTTTTCGAGGGTGGCCATGCGGTCCCGGATGGTGGCCGCGTATTCGAATCGGAGGTCTGCGGCCGCCTCCCCGATGGATCGCTCCAGTTCTTTCAGTGGTGCCCTGCTCCGCGCTTCCAGGAACGCCCGCGCCAGGCGGACGCCCCGGTCGTATTCGGCGGTCGTGCAGCGGCCCGCGCAGGGTCCGGGACAGGTTCCCGTCTCCACGCGGATGCAGCGTGGCACCCTGCTGCCGCCGAACATCTCGAACTGGTCGCCGAAGTGGATCGGGGTGTCGCCGGAACAATCCCGCAGTCCCGTGGCCAGCGAGAGGTCGTGGACGGCGCGCGCGAGCCAGGCGGTCCGTCCGAACGGGCCGTAGTAGCGAGCGCCGTCGCCGTGCACCCGTGACACCGGGATCAGCCGCGGCGCGGGCTCGCGCGTCACCTTGATGAATCCGTATCGGCGGTCGCGCTTGTGCTGCACGTTGTATTCCGGTTGCCAGACGCGAATCAGCCGCATCTCGCGGAAGAGGGCCGCGAACTCGTTGGGCGTGTAGTCCCAGCTCAAGGCCTCGGCCTCGGCCACCATGCGCGCGGCCTTGCCCGTTTCCTCGCGAAAGTACGACAGGAGGCGCGACCGCACGCGGACGGACTTGCCGACGTAGAGGATCCTGCCGCCCCGGCCGAGCCATCGGTAGACGCCGGGCCGGTCTTCGGCACGCGCACGCACCTTTTCGCGGAGTCCGGAGGTCGCCATGGCCATCCAACTTCGCCATTTATTCGGTCATGGTCAACGCGCTCGGCCGACGGGCCGCGCGCGGCCCGGCCGTCGAACAAAGTCCCGTTCAGGCATTGCAAGCGCCCATCCAACACGCTAATGTCGCCTTCCATGTTCAGGCATGGACGTTCCCGCATCATTCGTGACCCGATCTGGAACACGATCCGGCTGGATCCGGTCGCCGTCGCGATCATCGATACCGCCGTGTTCCAGCGGCTGCGCTACATACGCCAGCTCGGTCTCGCGCATCTTGTCTACCCGGGTGCGACCCACACGCGCTTCGACCACGCGCTGGGCGTCTACCACCTCGCCGAGCGGGCGCTCCGCATCCTCCGGGGCAGCGGAGAGATCCCCGCAGAGGTCTGGCGGAAGGCTCACCTCATCCCGTACGCCGCCCTTCTTCACGACATAGGGCACTACGCCTTTTCCCACGCCCTCGAGGAGCTCGAACCCGAACGGATCGTGGGGGACCACGAGGAGATGAGCGCCCGCTTCTTCGAGTCGGCCGGGCTGCAGGCCGCAATGGAACCGCTTGGCCCCGGCGCCGCCGACGAGATCCACCGGATCATCAAGGGCGAGGGCGACAACGCGCTGCGGGGTCTGGTGAGCGGCAGCCTCGACCTGGACAAGATGGAGTACCTGCGTCGCGATGCACGCTTCTGCGGTGTGCCCTATGGCGAGGTGGACGTGGAGCGGCTGCTGCAGGGTCTCATGTTGCTCCGCGACCCCGTGACGGGCGAGTGGGAGGTCGGCGTCGGGTTGAAGTCGCTAAGCACTCTCGAGTCGCTCCTCTTCTCCAAATACCAGATGTTCCGCACGGTCTACTGGCACCACGCGGTCCGGGCGGGCACGGGACTCTACAAGCGTATCGTGGAGACTGCGGTGGAGGCCGGACTCCTTTCTCCGGAGGAGCTGATCGGTCCCACCGACGAAGAACTGTTGTACGACCTGCGCCGGAGAGCGGCCGCGAGTCGTGATCCCGTGGCGTCGCGTCTGGCCGACCGGTGGCTGCCGGCGCTGCGCGAGCGACGTCTGCCCAAGCGGGCAACGGAAATCCCCGCCTGGCAACTCGAAGGAAGTACGGTTCCCGGGTGGGTCAGCGGAGACACGGCCGAGAAAAGACGCTGGGAAGACGGGATCGCGGCGGAGCTGGGTTTGCAGCCGGGCGAAGTGATCCTCGATTTCCCGGTCAAGAAGGCCATGTTCCAGTTGGATGTTCTGGTGAACCGGCCGGGTGGCGTGGTGCGTCTGGGCAGGGAGGGAATCACCGGTCTGATGGATCTGCCGAAACTTGGCCGGGAACTCTACCGTACCGCACGGGTGCTTCGGCTGTTCACCTTCGAACGGCGCGAGGTGGATCCGGACTGGCTACTGGAGAGGCTGTCGATGACCCCGGCGGAGACCGGAAACACATGCGCATGACGAACCTGGAAACGGTCCGGGGAGCGACTGCAGGGCGTGCTGCCGGCACGCATGAGGCAGTATTTGACACAGAAACACGACAGCCCTACGATTAAAGGCTGTGCATGCCGCGCGAACGCCGGACTCGGCATCCGGCTCGCTACGGAAGAAACGAGAAGAAGCGATGGCTACGAAAACTCGGCGGAGGAAGGGACGAGTCAATCCTCTTACAGGATTCGACGCCAGCCTGGATGAACAGACCGCGCTGGATCAGTACCTGCGTGACGTAAGTCGCCACGAGCTGATTACGCCCGACATGGAAAAGATACTGGGCGCGCGCGCTCAGAAGGGCGACGAAGAGGCGATCCAGGCGCTGGCGAAGGCGAATCTTCGCTTCGTGATCAGCGTCGCCAAGAAATACCAGAACCGGGGCGTTTCCCTGACGGATCTGATCCAGGAGGGGAACGTCGGGCTGGTAACCGCCGCACGGAAATTCGATCCCGAGCAGGGCGTGAAGTTCATCTCCTACGCGGTGTGGTGGATCCGACAGGCCATTCTGGCTTCGTTGGCCAACCACGGCCGTCCGGTTCGGGTGCCGCTCAACCGCGCATCGGACCTTGCCAGGATCTTTCGCGAGAAGGAGCGGCTCAAGCAGGAGCTGGGACGTGATCCCACCAGCGAGGAGCTGGGCAAGGCGACGTTTCTGACTCCGCAGCTCGTCGAGTCGCTGCAGACGCTCAACGCCGCGGAGATCCGGCTGGACGCTCCGATTGGCGACAGTGAGGACTCGCAGCTGGTCGAGCGCTTCATCACCGAAGAGGCGGCCGAGCCGGAGCTCGAGGTGGAGAACCGGCTCCTGACCGAGGCGGTCACCAACGCCCTCGGCACGCTCGAGCCGCGGGATGCCCGCGTGCTCAGGCTGTACTTCGGCCTGGAGGGCGAGCGGGAGCACACGCTGGAAGAGATCGGCAACCTCCTGGGTGTGACCCGGGAGCGGATCCGGCAGCTTCGGGACAGGGCGCTGCGGCGTCTTCGCGAAGGCGACAAGGGCAAGGCCCTGAAGTCCTTCGCGGCCTGACCGCGACGCATGCCCCGGGAGGGACCGGGGGTGTGGGTGTGAACGCGGGGCACGCCGGGCGCGCGGGGGCCCCGGGCACCAGGGCGGGTCAGGTGATCGAGGCGGTCGGCGGCGTGTACCGCGTGCGGACCGATGAGGGCATCGTCGAGGCGTCGCTCAGGGGGCGCATCAAGTGGACCGGTCCGGTTCCCGGCAAGGTTGTGATCGGGGACCGTGTGGAGATCGTGGCCGGGGCGGGCGGTGCATTCGTGATCGAGTCCGTGCGGGAGCGGAGGACGTTCCTGTCGCGGTGGGCCTCCTCGGGCAGGATCGCGAAGGTGGTGGCGGCCAACCTCGACAGGCTTCTGGTGGTGGCGTCGGTTGCGGACCCGCGCCCCAGCCGGGAAGTGATCGACCGCATGCTGGTGATGGGTGAGTCGGGGGGCATGGAGGTTCGCCTGGTTCTCAACAAGGTGGACCTGGTGGGGAGCCGTGCGGTGCAGGCCGAACTGGAGGGCGCGTATCGCGGGGCGGGGTATGCCGTGCTGGCCACGTCGGCGGTGACGGGCAAGGGCATGGAGGCATTCCGCGCGGTGATCCACGCGGGGTCGTCGGCCCTGGCGGGGCCGTCGGGGGTGGGGAAGTCGTCTCTGCTCAACGCGGTGGAGCCCTCGCTCGATCTCCGGACCCGCCGTGTCGGCCGACGCTCCAGGATCGGCAAGCACACCACGGTGTCCAGCCGGCTGATCGCCCTCGCTGACGGCGGTCAGGTTGCCGACACGCCGGGGTTTTCGGACGTCGGACTCGGCGGTGTGGCGCCGGCCGAGCTGGATCGATGCTTTGCGGACTTCCGTCCCTTCCTCGGAACTTGTCATTTCAAGGACTGCACACACGTGCACGAGCCGGACTGCTCCGTGTTGGCGGCGGTGGCGGATGGACACATCCAGCCGGAACGGCACCGGAGCTATCGGACGATACTCGCGGAGTTGTAAGGAACAGGACCATGAGTCGCGAACCCTCGATTCCAGCCATGGGCGACGCGGTGTCCGGGGGGGAACGGTCGTCGCCGGCTGCCGTGGGATCGGCCCGATTCCGCAGGATCATGGGACACTATCCCACGGGCGTGACCATCGTCACGGCGGTGGGCCGCGACGGTACGCCCGTCGGCCTCACGGCGAACTCGGTCACGTCGGTCTCCCTGGATCCCCCGCTGGTGCTGGTGTGCGTATCCGAAAAGTCGTCCTCTCTGGGCGCGATCCTGGCGAACGGCGCATTCGCCGTCAACATCCTCGGTGCCGGCGCTGCGGCGACGGCGGTGCGGTTTGCCGAGGGGAGGCGCACGGACCGCTTCGATGACGTCGCCTTTACGGTCAAGGAGGGCGGCGGTCCGGTACTGGAAGGCGCGGTGGCCTGGATGACCTGCGGCCTTTACCGCACCTTCGAGGCCGGGGACCATGTGATCCTCGTCGGCAAGGTGAGCGACGGAGAGGCCGCGGGGGGCGATCCACTTGTCTTCGTCCGGGGCCGCTATGAAGACCTGACGACGGCCGGGGACCGCCCGGGCTCGGGGCACAGCGACGGACTCCCGCAACCTCCGGGGGACCAATGACCAGAGCCCGGCGCATGCTCTGGATTCCCGCGCTGTTCGTGGGAACGTCTCTGGCGATCGCGATCGCAACGGGCGCGGCCGTCCTTCTCTACGATGCCCAGTGGCTGGTCAGGGGCCTCGGTGCCGGAGTGGCCGATCCGCTTGCCGCCGGTCCGGGGAGTGTGCTTGACGGAACGCATGGCCTGCTGCGGGCGCTGGCGGTGCTGCTCGGAATCGCGGCCGTCTCCCTGATCGCCGGGCTCTGGGTGGGCAACGGAAGTCAAAGCGAGGAGACGGTCCCCGCGGCGGCGCGCGGATGGGTGGGTTTTCTGGTGGCGCTGCTTCTTGGCGCCGGGTTCACGGCCGTGTGGGAGGCAATGGCCGGGTTCGAGGGCGTGGCCCTGGCCCAGGGGACCGGACTCGCGTTCACGGCCGCGCTTCCCGCCTACTTTGCCGGCGGGGTTCTCGGCAGGCTCGGCGGTTTCGCCGCCGTACTCGAAACGAGCGGCAGACGGCAGGTCTGGCTCGGCGGTCTCCTTGGTGCCGTGGTCGGATCGCTGATGGTCGCTACCTTTCTGGGCCGTCCGGTTCTGGCCGTCACGGCGTTCCTCGGAGCCACGGTACTGGCCGCGGCAGGCGCGCGCTTCCAGGGGTGGATCTTTGACCGGGTGCCCCGCCGACGCATGGTCCTGCATAGTCCGGACCGTCCCGAACTTCGCTTCGAGGCGTGGCACACCCTGATTCCGGAAACGACGGTCCACGTACTGCTCGAGCGCGGGCGGGACGTTGCGGTCGATCGCCCGCCCGCGGGGGACTGGCGAACGGCCGTCGAGAGCACGCTGGCCGAGGACGCTGCCGTGTTCTACGTGGGTGCGGGCAGCTGGTCCGTCCAGCCCAAACGGCGGGCCTGGACGATGTACGAGCCGGATGCTGCCGTGCGGGCTCTGGCGTGCAGGGGCTTCGGGTGGGACGATAGTCGGATGGCGTCTTCTCTGATCCCCGAGGAGGGCGGCCTCACGGTCGTGGCCGAGTGGGGGGCCCTGGGTGAGTCGCTGGCTCATTCGCAACCGCTGGGGGTACTCCTGTGCGCGTTGCGGGACAAGGAGATCGAACGCGCCTGGATCCGTGGTCCCCGCGGGCGACTGCCCGACTCCCTCGCGGATGCCGGGTTCGCGGCGGGGATGGATGTCGTCCGCTACGTGGGAGCCGTGGAGGGCTCTCGGGGGCCTCCCCGTCTGGCACCGCGGAGGGATGAACTCTGGTGTTTCAGCAGGTCACCGGAACCGCCGGGACCGCTGCCGGGCATGCGGTCGTCACCGCTGCCGGCACAGACGGCGGAGGACCGACGGGAGGATCCGGCGTGAAGCTGGCGCACATCTCGGATCTGCACCTGGGGTACGGCGGTGCCGGAGCAGGCCGGGCCCGGGACGTTCTACGGATCTTCGAGACCGCGCTGGCGCGAATTGCGGAGATCGGCGTGGAGCTGGTGGTCGTGTCGGGTGATGTCTTCGACCACCCCGACGTAACGGCCACTCCGATCGCGGCCTTCGGGCGCGCGGTGCGTACGCTGCGCGAGAGACTTCCCGGGGTTGTTGTGGCGGTTGCTGCCGGAGCGAGGGACACACCGTTGGACGCCGACCGGGACGGGCCGCTCACGGTGGTCGGCGCCATGGAGGCGGTCGAGGTGGCCTCCAGTGCAGTCCGTCGGGTGAGCCTGCGTGACGGCGAGGTCAGCGTCACCCTGGTGCCGCACCGCGCGCTGATGGGGTCTCGCACCGTCGATCTCGCACCGGACCCGGCGGCCACGTGCAACGTGCTCGTCATGCACGCTGCGCTGGCGGCCGGAAGTTCCCACGCCGTCCGGATACCGCTGGACGGATGGGACTACGTCGCGCTGGGATCCAACCACACCTACACCACCATCACCGAGCGCGCCCACTACGCGGGTTCTCTCGAACGGGTGGGTGCCGATCCGTGGGCCGAGGCCGCGACGGCCAAGGGGTTCATCACCGCTCGGCTCGGGACGGACAGGGCGCGATCCGGCCGTGGTCCGGGATCGGGCCGCGAAGTGACCTTTTGGCCCGTGGAGGCGCGGGCCGCCGTGAGCCTGGCGCCCGTGGAAGCGACGGGTGGCGGGACCGCGACGGTGACGCGGCGCTTGAGCGAGGCGCTGGGCGGAGTCCCCGGGGGGATCGACGGGAAGCTGTTGCGGATTCCGGTGAGGGGCCTCTCGGCCGACGATCTTGCCGTGCTCGACCGCGAGGTCCTGGCGCGGGTGCGGCGCCGGGTGGCCGAACTGAGGATAGACGCGCTGCCGGGACAGGGAACCTCGCACGGGAGAGGTGGCAGGGGCGCGCGTCGTGGCCGTGGCGAGTCCGGTGCCGAAGTGTCCGGGCTGGTCGGGTCCGCGCCTGGTGCGGTCCCCGTGGCAGGGAGGGCGCCGGCATGAAGATCGATGTGCTGCAGGCGGGTCTGCGCGGTCCGGTGCTCGACCTCCAGGACGCGCGTGGCCTGGTCGCCTTCGCCGCGGAAGGCGGCCCCCTCTGGGGGGAGTTCATGTCCTCGCTGCGCGAGGGCTTTACGAGGCCGGGTCGACCTGGCGGACCAAGGGTCATGGTACGCACGGGCGACGGGACCATGGGGGTGGGCGGCCGGGCCTTCGAGGAGATCCTGGCGCCGATACTGGCCGCGCACGCCCTCTCGCGCGAGGAGTACGCGGCCGTGTGGTTCGGTGGCGGACCCGTGACGACATGGCTGTCGGCGGCGGGCACGCTTAGCCAGGGTCCCGAGACCGCCCGCAAGGTACGTGAGTTGGGGCGCCTGCTCGCGCCGGATGGAGACGGTGACTCCGTGGCCGACGGGGCGCTGGACGGATTCGTGCGTCGCATGATCCGCGAGGCGAAGGAGGATGTGGAGCGGCTGAATCGGTCCGGCGAGGGCGTGGAGGCGCTGGAGGCGCAGTTGCGGGAAGTGCGTGGAGAAGCCGCGGAGGTGCATGGGGACGCGGAGGCGGGGATGATGGCGTGGGTGCGCGAGCGCCAGGATGCCGAGACGCGGCTGTTGCTGTACCGGGATCGCGAACGCGAGCTGCGGGACCGCCTCAAGCGCCTCGACGAGGAGGGGGACGAGGCCGCGTGCCGCAGCTGTGGGCGGCCGCTGCAGGATCGCGCCGAAGTCGTGCGGAATGCTCGCCGTGAGGAATGGGAAGCCGTCGTGCAGGACGGACGCTGGTGGCGGAGGCGCAGGGATCAGCTTGAACGCAAACCCGACGATCTCAAGGCGATCGAAACCAGGGCGATCGAGCTGGACAGCGCCGTAAACGAGCTGTCCGAGGAGCTGGAGCGCCGGAAGATCCAGGGGTTGGAGGTGGAGGCCGCGACTGGTCGTCTGAAGGAGTTGGTGGCCCTGGAAGCCCGGCTGGGCGGGCGGCGCGGGAGCGCCGAGATGGAAGAAACGCGGGCCGGGCTCGTGCGCGCTACGCGTGAACGCGTCCGCGCGCGCATCCACGGCAAGGTTCTGTCGCTGACGGGAGGACGCCTGGCGGGGGTCTTCCCGGCGCTTTTCGCGGACTGGGCCGAAGGGGGACGCCGGGGCGGCAAGGAATTCGCGGCGCTGGAGCTGGCGGTCAGGATCGCATTGGCGGAGCTGGCGGTGGACGCCGGCGTACCGTTGCATTCATTGGTCCTGCCCGCCGGTCTAAACCGTCTCGGGCGGGAAGACGTCCATAGAGCGCTGGTCGAACTGGTACGCCTCACGCGGCGAATCCCCCTGCTCCTGGTCAAGGCCACGCCCGGCGTCGCTTCGGCATTCCCGGAGTGCTTCGATCTGCTCTACAGGGTCGAGGACGTCCCCGAGGGACGCCGCCTGCGCCGTGACCGATCGGGCCTGGGGACGATCTGGCTGCAGATCGACTAGCCTACCTCTGGCGCTGCACCTCCCCGGTCGGAACCGGTATCGCGCCGAGCCGGGTCCACGCCTCCACGCGGTCCTGCAGTGCCGCCATGTCATCGATGTCGTTGCGGGTGACGGCGTCCTGGCGGAGCGCGCGGTAGACCCAGGCGTAGTAGTTGGGAATCCCCCGCGTCGAACGATCCGGCCAGTAGTCCCACTCGTCGGGAATCCCGGAGCGATGAACGAACACGCTGTCGACCAATAGCCGGGTGCGCGGAATATCCACCCATGGCCCGATCACGCCCGCATAGGGCGAGGTAATCAGGCTGGCCGCGACCCCCCGCGATGACAGCTCGGCAGGGTCCCCGGGCGACAGGCGGAAGGCCAGGCCCTGCCTGATGACCTGGGGGCGCAAACCGAATGTCTGGGCGGCGCTGCCGCTCGAGGCAAAGTACACCGGCCTGTCCCCGAGGGAGTTCGCGATCGCCGCAAGCGCGAACTGGTGCCAGGGGTAGAGATACTGTCCGGCCGCCATGCTGGCGGTCACGGCACCAAGGTTGATGGCGCGAGGCTCGTCGATCGGAACGTAGCTGCGCACCACCTGGTCGATGGTGGCGTCGTCCAGGTCGTCGCGAAAGATCGCGCGCGTCGGAGGCCGTACCGCCTCGTCCACGAGAATCGGCGTCTTGCCGGCGGCTTCGGCCTCCGCCGGATCGTGCGTGTACATGGCGCCGGTGTTCTCTGCCGTATACGGACGCTGGCACACGATGCGGGTGGGGTCCGCGTCGGGATCCTGTTCCGCCGTGCACGGGCGGGTCAGGGCGCGTAGCTGCTTGACATACCAGTCGGTGTTCAGGTACGAGGTGACCGCCACGGTGACGTCGCGCCGGATGCCCTCCACCTCTTGCAGATACCAGAGCGGAAAGGTGTCGTTGTCGCCGTTCGTGAAGAGCAGCCCGTACGGCTCGACGCTCATGAGGAGGTTGTGGGCCCAGTCACGGGCGGCGTAGTCTCCCCCCCGGCTTGCCCAGCCGAAGTTCAGCACCAGGGGGATTGCGGCCAGCGCGAGCACCGGGGCCGTGTACCCCGCGGGCCGGCCGGATTTCCGGGTCAACCGCTCCCACAGCGCCACAATGCCGATGCCCGCGATGAGACCCCAGACCGAGAAGCCGACGACAAAGAAGTAATCCCTCTCACGCACCTCCTTCACCTGGTCCGGCGTCAGGGCGCCCATGCGGTCCATCGCCCGCTGAAGGTCCTCACCTTCCAGATCCGGCATCGAGTATCCGTACTTGAAGTTCAGATAGAAGACGAGCCCGGCCGAGAGCACCCCGAAGAGCGAGATCAGGTATAGCCAGCTGGCGCGGTCGCGCCGGTAGTGCTCGGCCAGACCGAACACCCCGAGTCCGATGAACAGTGCCGTCAGCGCAAGTCTGCTGTTCCCGAACAGCACATCGTTGGCGGACAGGCCACGGGCCCACTGCCAGTCGAAGTACTGGAGCCAGTTCTGAATCTGCGACGCGAGATGCGCCTGACGCGGGATCAGGGGCGGCTTGTCGTACTGCTCCCGCTTGAGTGCCTCGGAAAGGTCCTCGCATCCGGCGATCCCGTAGGTGACGATGCTGCCCAGCGCCTCGCCGACGCCCTCGCAGATCGGTTCGGCTTCGTTGATCACGGGGCCGAGCTCCGAACGCACGGGCAGGAACAGGTGAATGCTGAGACCCGCGACGACTGCTGCAATCGCGACCGGGTACAGTCTTGGGTTGGCGAAGACGCGCGGGCGGACCGCGAGGACGAACACGAGCAGCGCCGGGGCCGCCAGGAACGCCATCAGGTGATTGCCGACCGAGAGCGCAAGGAGGAAGACGATCAGCACGAGGATGTTGTCGTTGCCGCGCTGGCCAACGCGTTCCCTCCACCGAAACGCGAGCCAGGAAAGGAGCGCAATCGTGAACAGGGAGACGGTGTAGACCTTCTCGTTGACGTTGGACTGGTTCCAGACCGTGAAGGCCGTGGCGCTCAACAGCACCGCGGCGGCGGCCCCGACGAGCCTGAAGTGGCGGCTGTCGGAGAAATGCCGGAGAACGTGGTGCACGACCAGGAACCACAGTCCGTGGGAAAGCGCCCCCATCAACGCGGAGAAGAGGTTGATGCTGACGGCGGTGGAGAGACCCAGGGGACCGAGAATGATCTCCCAGGTCCGGGCCAGGACGACGAACAGCGGATTCCCCGGCGGATGGGGTATTCCGAGAATGTGAGCGGTCGCAATGTACTCGCTGGTGTCCCAGAACGCCGTGGTGGGAGCCAGCGTCAGGGCGTAGAGCAGTCCCACGCCCGCGGCCGCCGCCGCGGCCCACAGGTACGGAGGGCGGCTTCGGGCGGCCACCCCGGAGGTTGTATCCGTCAGACGCATCGCGGTGTCTCCTTGGCTTACATTCCTTGAAGATAGTCAAACGTCTGCGGTCCGAATCACCCATCGCGGTCTTGCGATCATTGAACGTCGAACCCTCCCTCGAGTCCTTCCGCGCGCTGGCCGCGCCCGGCACCCGCGTTCCTGTCTGGTCCGAGTTCCTCTTCGACTCCGACACGGCCGTCACCGCCTATCACAAGCTGCAGGATGGGGGCTTCGGCTTCCTGTTGGAATCGGTCGTGGGAGGCGAGCAGTGGGCGCGCTACAGCTTCCTGGGCAGCCGCCCGCAACAGGTGTGGATGTTGGAGGGTGACGAGGTCTCTGTCTGGAATGCCGCTTCGGGCTGGGTCCGGCACGGAACGGACGATCCTCTCGAAGACCTGCATAACCGCCTCGCAGCGGCCCGAACCCGTCCGGATCCACGGTTGCCGCGCTTCTGGGGGGGAGCTGTCGGCTATTTCGGCTACGACCTGGTCCGGCGCATCGAGCGTCTGGGCCCTGCGCCGCCGGACGACCAGGGGCTGCCGACGGCCGTGGTGATGTTCTCGGACGTGGTCGTCGCGGTGGACAACCTGTACGGTCGCGCCAAGGTGATCGCCACCGTCGAGACGGGGGACGAAGAGGATCCCGGCGCACTGGAGGGGCTGTACCGGGCAGCGGTCGCCCGTATCGACGACACGGTCCGGCGATTGCACACGGGCAGCGATCCGGCGCCTCTCGACCTGGCGCTGGCGGAAGATGGTGGCCAGTCCGCATTCACGAGCAGCTTCGAGCGATCCGCGTTCATCGACGGGGTCCGCAGGATCAAGGACTACATCGTCGCGGGAGACGCGTTCCAGGTCGTACTCAGCCAGCGGCTTTCGACGCGCTTCGAACGCTCACCCTTCGAGCTCTACCGCGCGCTGCGCACGGTCAACCCCTCGCCCTACCTGTACTTCCTCGATCTCGACGGCTTCAGCATCGTGGGTTCGTCGCCCGAGGTTCTGGTGCGCCTGGAAGACGGGGTCGTGACGGTCCGGCCCATCGCGGGGACCCGCAGGCGAGGACGCACGCCCGCCGAAGATCGGGCCCTGGCGAGAGAACTGGCCCGGGACGAGAAGGAGCTTGCCGAGCACAGGATGCTGGTGGATCTGGGAAGGAACGATGTCGGGCGCGTGTCGGAGTACGGCACCGTGACCGTGCCGGAACTCATGCGGGTGGAGCGTTACTCCCATGTCATGCACCTCTGCAGCCAGGTCGAGGGACGCGCGCGACCCGGCCTGACCGCCCTGGACGTCCTGGGCGCATGCTTCCCGGCGGGCACCGTGTCCGGCGCGCCGAAGATCCGGGCCATGGAGATCATCGACGAGCTGGAGCCCACGGCGCGGGGCCTCTATGCCGGTGCGGTCGGGCACATCGGGTGGGGGGGCGCACAGATGGACACGGCCATCGCGATTCGGACCATGCTTGTCCGGGGCGGAAAGGCGTCCGTCCAGGTCGGGGCCGGGATCGTCGCCGACTCCGATCCGGAGTCCGAGTTCGAGGAGACGCTCAACAAGGCGCGGGCGCTGCTGCGTGCGGCCGCCATGGTGTCGCGGAAACGAACCTGACTAAGCTAGGCCTGCGCCAGTTCGTCGTAGAGGCGGATCAGCGTGTCGATCCCCCTTTCGAAGCAGTCCGTCGCGAACCATTCGTTGGGTGCGTGCATGTTCGCGCCCGGAAGCGCGAATCCGAGGAGTAGCGAGCTGGCACCAAGGATCTCCTCGAGTTCCACGACGATGGGGATGCTGCCGCCTTCGCCCGTGAGCACCGGACGCGTGCCGAAGGAGCGCTCCAGCGCATTGGCCGCCGCGGTGAACAGCGGTCCCTCCGGCTGGGCCAGCCACGGTCGTCCGCCGTGCAGTTCGACGACCGTCATCCGTACGCCGGGGGGTGCGACGCGCGTCAGGTGCTCCTCCAGCAGCACCTTTACGCGGTCGGGAGACTGATCCGGAACCAGCCGGAAACTGACTTTGGCGGAGGCCTTTGCCGGCAGAACGGTCTTGGCGCCTTCGCCCGTGTACCCCGACCACATGCCGTTGACATCGCAGGACGGCCTTATCCAGAGCCGTTCGAGGGGAGAGAAGGCTTGCTCCCCGCCCGCGGGTATCGTACCGACCTCGCGGGCGTAGTCGTCGGCGTCGAACGGTAGGCCGCGGATGCCGTCCAGGGTCTCCTGCGGCGGGGTCAGCACGTCGTCGTAGAACCCGGGAATGGTGATCCGTCCGGTCTCGTCGTGCAGCCCACCGATGACCCGGGCCAGCGCATTGGCCGGGTTGACGACTGCTCCGCCGTAGGCGCCGGAGTGCAGGTCCGAGGCGGGTCCGGCCGCGTGGATCTCGAAGTAGGCCAGTCCCCGGAGGGAGAAGAGGAGGGAAGGAATCCCGGGCGCGAACATGGCCGAGTCGGAGATGACGACCGTGTCGGCCGCGAGCCGCTCGCTGTGTTCCCTGACGAACGGAACGAGGTTGGGCGAACCCACCTCTTCCTCCCCCTCGGCCAGTACGACGACGTTGACCGGCAGCCGGCCGTGGGTGGCGAGGTGCGCTTCCAGCGCCTTGATATGCAGGAAGAGCTGTCCCTTGTCGTCCGCGGAACCACGAGCGTAGATGCGTCCGTTGCGGATGTCGGGTTCGAACGGAGGCGTGTCCCACAACTCCAGCGGCTCCGCCGGCTGCACGTCATAGTGGCCGTAGATGAGGACCGTTGGGGCTCGTGGTCCGGCGCCTCGCCACTCTCCGACCACCACCGGGTGGCCCGGGGTTGCGATGACCTCGGCGACCAGCCCCGCGCTTGTCAGCTGCTCTCGTACCCAGTCGGCCGCACGTGCCGTGTCGCCGTCGTGCTCCGATTTCGCCGAGACGGACGGAATGCGCAGGAACTCGTCGAGTTCCCGGTAGAACCGCACACGTTCCCGCGCGGCGAAGTCAATGGGGTTGTCGGTCACGTCGGACAAGGGTTGCCTCCGTTTTTTCAGGTGAGGCCCCTGATCCCCCATCGATAGACCCAGGTCATGAGCGCGGCAAAGCCGGCCGCGCCGGCCATTCCGCCGATACTGAGCGCGACCGGGTCGTCGAACTCCAGGATGCCCACGCCCAGCATGCCGCCGATGACGGCGGCGAAGGCGCCGAGCAGGCAGAGGAGGCGCGTGTGTCCCGGAGTCGTATCGGGACGCTTTACCACCAGCTTCATGGCGAGACCGACGGTCGCGCCCATCACGATCCAGATTCCTACACCGATCCAGTTTTCCATGACCCCAAATCTACTCTCTTCCCATGCGGCGCTTCAACTCGTCGAGCCGCGAATCGATCGCTTCCTCCCTGCGCGACTGCTCAAGCTCCTGGTCAAACTCGCGCGCATCGTCAAAGAGCGAGCCATCGGCATCGGCGCGTGCCTCGGTGTCGCCGATCTTGTCCGCCATGCGGTCCAGTTCCCCGAAGAGGTCGTCGGCACCACGAACCGATTCGCGCGCGCTGGTCCTGCCCGCCTGCGCCGCCATGGTGCTCCGGTCGGCCCGCGCCTTCTTGATCTGAGCCAGCATCTCGGCGTACTCGGTTTCCTGCAGGCGGATTTCAGCGTCGATGGCGTTTGCCTTGTCGCTCAACACGCGTTGTCTCGCGGCGTGCTTTTCCGCAAACTCGGCCGCGACCTCCGCTGTGCCCGCGTCACCGATCTTTCGGGCGAGTTCTTCGCGCCGCCGGCAAACCCTGGCCTCCCGGGCTTCCGCCTCGGCCCGCTTGCGCGCCTTCGCCAGCTGTTCCTTGAGTCCTTCGAGGCCGGCCCTGGTCGCCACGGCCTCCTTTTGCATGCCCCGGATCAGGCCGTCCACGGCCTCCGGGACAGCGTCCCGTTCCAATTCGCGGTTGAAATTGTCGACGGCCTCTCTGAAGGCCCGGCGGAGATTATCGAACATGGCTTCAAATGTAGCATTCAGCCACGCACGTCGCCGCCCTCGACGTTCCCGGGAATACGCCGGCCATTCAGTCCAGCCTTCCGGCGAGCCCGTGCAGTACGCCGCCCTGTGACACGCCCTCGAAGAGCGCGTGTCGTGGTTCCGGCAACTGGGCGCGCGACTTCAGCGCCCGCTCGGCAGCGGCCTCGACGGCCGCGGTCGCGCCCGCCTCGACCTCGGCAAGGGTTTCGACCGGCACCCCCTCTTCGAGCAGGTATGACTCGTACAGCCCGACGGGATCGCGACGCCCCCAATGCTCGAACAGCTCGGCCGGGAATGTCTCCCGTGCTTCGCGCTCGTCGTGGGTCGCGTGGCCACCCATGCGGAAGGTCTCGGCGACGAGGACCACGGGCCCCTCCCCGTCGAGACACAGTCTACGCGCAACCGCGGTGGCGGCGTACACGTCCAGCACGTTGTTCCCGTCGCAATTGAGCGCGCGGATGCCGTGTGCGCGCGGAATGTGCTCCAGGCGACCGGCGCCGTGCTGGTCCAGACGTGTTCCCAGGGCCACCTGATTGTTCTGGATGACTACGATCGCGGGCACGCGAAGGCGGGCCGCCACGACCAGCCCCTCGTGGCATGCGGCGGTACGGGTCGCGCCGTCCCCCGTCCATGTCAGCGCGACGCGCGGCTCGCCCCGATTCCTGAAGGCGAGCGCTGCGCCGGTCGCGACGGGAACGCTGGTCCCCATGTGGCTGACGGGCTGGATCACCCCTCTGTCCAGGTCGCCGTAGTGAAAGTCCCTGCCGCCACTGGGGCTGTCCGCCACGGCCAGGTAGCTCGTGAAGCCGTGATGCAACGGCAGGCCCATCATGTGCCCGGCGCCCGCGTTGCGGATCATCGGGATGACCACGTCCCTGCCGCGTTCCAGCGCCGCCACGCACCCGACCGTGACCGCTTCCTCGCCCACGCCCAGCCACGCCTTGCTGATCACACCCTGCCGCACCCAGCGCTTGAGGCCGATGTCCTGCAGCCGCGTGACGAGGAGGTCGCGATACAGCTCCAACAGCGCGGAGACCTCCAGGCGTCCCACCGCCCTGGCCCTCTCGGGATCCTGCTCGATCCGACGCCGGTACTCGCGCGCCAACGCGGCGTCCGGGGTCCAGTCCCGGTATTCGGGGGGGTCGAAGGCGCGGTATCGCTTCAAGGGTCGTCCACGTGTCCTGTCCTGGAGTCGATCTGGCGCGGAAGCTAGGAGAACGGGCTCCCGCTCGGCAAACCCGGCCGTTTGCCACTGCGCCGTTCTGTGACGAAATTCGAACGGTTGGCCGCAACAGTGCGGCTTCGTCTTGCACGCGACAGGACCCACCGTTTGACAAAAGCCGAAAAGCCGTCGATAGCAGCGAAAGTCGCTCTCGCGCTGCTCGAAGCCATCCGTTCGGTGGACCGGCCCTCCGAGTGGATCGATGACGAGGTGTTTTCTCGCACCATGCCGCGCAGACTTGGCCTGAGCACCGTTGTCGAACGGCAGATCCGGCTGCACGAGGCGTACGTTCGGGAGGGCAGGAAGCTGACTCTCGACGAACTCGCCGAGTTCCTGCGTCTGGTCAACAAGCGGGCCGACGCAGCCAAGGTGTTCCTGGAGATGGGAAGTCGTCTGGCGGATTCGGCGGGGACTACGCGCGGCCGCTTTTTTCCGCGTCGCGTGCGTCTGTTTCGCGTCAAGCGCTCAGTGGCCCGCGCGTTCCCGAAACTCTTCGGCCGCCGGATCGGTGGCTTTGTATCCGGCCCGTTCACGCTGGAAGTGTCGGCTTCGCCACTGGTGCAGCTCGATTCCAGCGGCACGGCCTGTCAGATACTGACCGGATTCTGTCAGCGTGCCCTCGCCAGAGGGGTGGGGGACGACCTGGAGATCATCAAGAGCAGCTGCGAGACCTGGGGCGACCGGTGCTGCCGATGGACGCTCGCCAAGTAGCTCCGTGCACCGGGTGCGGATTGGCGGCCAACTCCCGGACAGCCGCTACGCGTACGCGTGGTAGAGCATGAAATACACGAACAGGCCGGTGATCGAGGTATACAGCCACGCCGGGTAGGTCCACCGTGCCAGGCGCCGGTGCGCCTTGAATCGGCGGTGTCCGGCGAGGTACAGAAGGCGGATGACCAGTGGCACGACCACCACCGCCAGAATCATGTGGCTGAAAAGGACGACCAGATACACGCGGCGCACCGAATCCGGGCCGGGGAAGGTGTGGGTACCCGTAAGTGCGACGCGTAGCAGGTAGAAGACGAGGAAGAGGGCCGACGACGCCACCGCTCCCAGCATGCATCGCCGGTGCGCGCGGATGTCCCTGCGGCGAATGTAGATCAGACCTGCCAGGAGCAGCATCGCGCTGGTCAGGTTGAGAGCGGCGTTGAAGTGGGCCAGGCCGTCGCCGATCGCCTGGCTGTTCATTGCGGGGCCCGCTCCCGGTTGTGCGCCGCCATGGCAACGCCGAGGGCCACGAGCGTCGCGGCCAGCACGCTGTGGGCGGAAACCCAGGGTACGCCGAGTCGAAACGCCACCGAAACGAAGCCCAGCAACACCTGTCCCACGACGCCCAGCGCCGCGGCCACCGCCAGTCGTCTCGAAAAGGCGTCCCGGCTGCGCCTCAGGATCGTGCGTGCGAACATCACCACGGCAACCGCCACCCCGATCCCCAGGACCCGGTGTGCGAAGTGCAGCTGCACGGCCGGGTACTGTAGCGGCGGAATCACCCTGCCCAGGCAAAGCGGAACGTCGGGGCACGCCATGCCGGCGTCGGTGTGGCGAACCAGGGCCCCCACCAGCGACTGCAGGAACACGAGGCCGGCGATCCAGCAGCCGAGCCGCCACGCAGTGCGTCGCTCGGTGCCCGTGACCCCCCGCCGTTCCGTGACCCGCGGCGCGGTTCGCACCAGCATCACCGTCACGAGGCCCAGGAAGATGAGCGCCAGCGCGAGATGAGACGTGGAAATCGCGTCGGGTAGCCGATAGATCACTGTAAGGCCGCCCAGCACGGCCTGAAAGACAAGGAGTGCGATGCCCCCAAGCCCCAGGCGAAAGAGCGCCTTCCGCTCGGGGTGGGAGCGCCGCGTGAGCACGACCGCGACCGGAAACAGTACCAATAGGGCGCCGGCCCAGAGACGGTGCAGGTGCTCCCAGAACACACCGCCGGTCATTTCGGGCATCATGGTACCGAAGCACGTGGGCCAGTCGGGGCACGCGAGACTCGATTCCGTTGCGTGCACGATGCTCCCGAGGAGGATCAGGGCCAGGGTCCAGAGGAGAACCAGCAGCAGGAACGGTCGGGCCATCAGGTCGGCACGGCGCTCTTCGGCCGGGCACGGGCTGCCTCGGCGGAGACGCCCTCCGGGTCGCGGGATGGCTGGTCCGGGGCGGCCGGCGGCGTCAGGATGACACCCGCCTCCAGCCATTCGTAGCGGTCAGCCATCGCGCCGCGCGCCACCTTGTAGACGGCTTTGTCGTCGTTCCGGAAGACGGCCCTGAATCGGCCGTCGATCCGCCGCCGGGCCAGCTTGCAAGCGGCGTCGGCCAGTTCGAACGGCGTCCGGTCTGCGGGGTTCTCCTTCACGAGCTTCATGGCGCGCAAGCAGCATGCGATCATGGCCAGCAGGTCGCCGCCGTTGTCCACGAGGCGCCCCAGGACGGCCTGTCGCTGTTCCAGTCGGGGTCCATGCCTTACCATCGCGTGGAAGAGGGTGCGCGCGAGCTTCCGGGACTTGCGGTTGACGTAGCGCATATGCCCGGCCAGGCTCCCGAAGGCGCTGTAACGGGGCCAGCGACCCCATCCCAGCCAGCGCCCCGGATACCATACGGCGTAGTGCGCGGCCGCCTTCACGAACGTCGCGGCGCGCTTGCCGGCCGGTTGCCGCGGGTCGATCACGGCCCCCGCCACGGTCAGATGGTCGTCCACGGCTTCGCGGGCGATGAAGAGACGCATGATCTCGCTCGACCCCTCGAAAATGAGGTTGATCCGCGCATCGCGCAGGGCGCGCTCCACGGGTATCGGGTCCTCTCCGCGCTGCCGCAGCGAATCGGCGGACTCGTAGCCGCGACCGCCGCGTATCTGCACGCCGTCGTCGATCAGCCTCCACGCCTTCTCGCTGTGCCACAGCTTGGCCATCGCTGCTTCGAGCCGGATGTCGAGGGTTCCGAGACCGGACATGGCCGCCGCGAGCTCCACGACAGCCTCCATGGCGTAGGTCTCGGCGGCGATCCTTCCCAGCTTCTGGGCCACGGCGTCGTGCTTCCCTATGGGGGCGCCCCATTGCACCCGCTCGACCGCCCACTTCCGACACGCCGCCAGGACGGACTTGCCCGCGGCCGTGCAGAACGCGGGTAACGCCAGCCTGCCGGTGTTCAGCGTAATCAGCGCGAGCTTCAGCCCCAGTCCTTCTCCCCACAGCAGGTTCTCCCGGGGAACCTTCACGTCCCGAAAACGAAGCACTCCGTTGGAGATCCCCTTCAACCCCATGAACCGGCAAATCGGGCCGAGTTCCACTCCGGGCCACGCCGTCTCCACGATGAACGCGCTGATCGGACGCCTCCCCCTGACACCCGGCCGCGGCGGCGTGCGTGCCATGACGACGAGCAGGTCGGCGCGCGGGCCGTTGGTCGTCCAGAGCTTCTCACCGTTCACGACATAGTGGGACCCGTCTTCCGATGGCTCCGCGAACGTGGACATGTTGGCCGGATCCGACCCCACCATGGTTTCCGTCAGCGCAAAGGCCGACAGTTCGCCGCCCGCCGCCCTGGGCAGGTATTCGCGCTTTTGCTCCTCGGTGCCGAAGAGGACCAGGGGCGTCGGGACGCCTATGGACTGATGCGCCGACAGGAATGCGCCCGTCGAGGCACAGCGGCTGGCGACGATGGCCAGGGCCCGGTTGTAGGAGGTCTGGGACAGCCCGAGGCCGCCGTATTCCCGGGGAATCTTGATCCCGAAAGCGCCGAGATCCGCCAGGCCCTTGAGCACCTCGTCCGGCACCCAGCCCTCGCGGTCGAAGGCGTCGCCGTCGATGTTCTCCTCCGTGAAGCGTCGTATCCGCTCCAGAAACGGAGCCGCGCGCGCCTCCTCCTCCGGATCCTGGACGGGGTGCGGATGGACGAGGTCCAGCGAGAGCCGGCCTCCAAACAGCTCCCGCATGAAGCTTCGCTTCTCCCAACGGGCCTCACGAGCGCTCTCGGCGACATCGCGGGATTCCTGTGCGTTGCTCAAGTCCCGGGTGTTTTCCCTACCGGCTGTCATGATGCACCTCGCGTTCGGGTTCCAGCAGGGCCACGAGTTCGGCCTCGCGCGCCGCGGCATCGGCCTCCCCGACACGTATCAGCTCGGCCAGATAGTCCGGCTGGAACATGATCAGACTAAGGAAGTCTGGGGCTTCGGTGTTCCTGGTACCAAGTCCCCGCGTCATGAACCGGAAGGCGCGTGGCAGCTGCGGCTCGTATTTGTTGGCCAGCTTGCCCAGGTCCACCGACGGCCGGATGGTCACCCGCCGGACGATTCGCATGCCCATTCGGGCCTCCGGTTCCAGCCGGCGCAGAAGCTGGTTGAAGCGGTCGAGCCGCATGCCGTCCTCGTCGAGGAGGTCCAGGAAGACGGAGTTCATGAGCGTGCCCGCGACCTGGACCGGAGGGGGATAGCCGCTGACCGTAGGCTCGTCCGCTTCCCGGAACGTGCGTGCGCGCCTGGTGCTGATGGCCAGGATGCGCTTCGCACCCAGGTGGAGAGCCGGAGAGAGCGGCGCGGCAAGCCGGATACCGCCGTCTCCGTACCAGTGCTGACCGATCTGAACGGCCGGGAACACGATGGGTAGCGCCGACGACGCCATTACGTGGTCCACCGACAGCGTGGTGATCCGGGAACGCCGGTTGGGGCGCTCCCACTCCCGCACGCCGCGACCCTGGATCCACAGAACGGACTGACCGGTAGAGTAGTTGGTGGTGCTGAGAGCGGCCGCCTTGAGCCGGCCCGTCTTCAGGTTGTAGCGGATACCCGTCAGCTCCCCGTCGATCGCGTGCATCGTGTCGGTCAGGTACTCCCGCAGGGGCTGCGTATCCAGGAGACCGCGAACCCTGGGTTCGCCTCCGACACCACCGGACAGCAGCTGTCGGCCCCAGCGCATGACGTGGTTGCGCAGGGTCCTGAGATCCGTTCTGAAGACCTTGTCCACCTGCAGGTTCGACCAGAGGTGCGTGAGTTCCTCGGCGCACTGGGCAAACGTTCCGTGGTGAGCCGCCAGATGGGCCGCGTTGATGGCCCCGGCGCTGACCCCCGTCAGGATCGGCACTCTGAGGTCCGGGAAGCGCCGGGAGAGGTACTTGACGACACCGGCCTGGTAGGCGGCCCTGGCGCCCCCGCCGCCCATCACGAAGGCCAGGTCGCCCGGGTTCTCGGTGCTGGAATCTGGTGTCATCGGATCGTGTGCCGTTTGAAACGGGCGCCTCGGTCGCGTATAAAGATTGGCGGAGGGGATTGTCGCCGATTGGATCCGGCAGCGTCAACGGTGCTCGGACGGCTGCGATGTTTTCGGGACACGACTCGAGAGAGGTTCGGAGCCATGAACACGGTCAGGCTTGGCGCGGCGGGACTGATCCTCGCGACCGGCGCCGCGCCCCAGGCACCACCGGGTGCTCAGGGCATTGCGGGTTCCGCCACCTGCCGGACCTGTCACCAGGCGCAGTACGACGCATGGGCGCAGTCCACGCACGGCCAGGCCGGCGGACCGCCCGGCCCGGCCACGGTCATCGCCCCCTTTGGCGGACCGCCGATTCGCTTTGCAGATGCCGTCGTGTCGCCGGTGGTGCGGGAAGACGGCCGGTACGTCTTTGTCGTCGAGCGCAGAGGGCGCGCACCGATGGAACTCGAGGTAACCGGGGTGATCGGGAGGGGGCACATGGTTGGAGGCGGGACGCAGGGCTTCGCGTCGCTGTTCCCCGACGGCACCGAGCGGTTTCTGCCCTTCGACTACTCGGAAGACGGCGACGCCTGGTTCTGCAACACAGCCTTCGTGGGGGGATTCTGGGTGCCGGGGGCGGATCGGGCGCGGCTGCGGGCCGATGCCGGATGGCTTCCCATCACCGAAGCGATGCGCCTCACGGAGTGCGGGGATTGGCCGCCGGTGCGAATCCTCGGGACCAACCGCCGATTCGCGAACTGCCAGAACTGTCACGGCAGCCAGGTCGAGGTTGAGTACCGGGCGGACCTGGCGCGCTACGAGACGCGCACGACGTCGCTCACGATCAACTGCGAATCCTGTCACGGGCCGGCCCTCGCGCACGTGGAACAGGCACGCGCGGCAGCCGCCAACGCGTCACCGGCACTGCGGCCGCTGCCCGGAAACCCGGCGACCGGCCGCGGCCCGGGCGTGGCCTCGCTCGCCACGCTGGACACGGACGCGTCGCTGCGCGTGTGCTTCGAGTGTCACGCCCTCAAGCGCGCGCTCGGCGACGACTCGGACGACGGTCCCCGGCGTTACAGCCTCGGCCTCCCGCTCATCGGGGACTCGCCCTACCTGCCCGATGGCCGGATCGCCACGTTCGGCTACCAGCAGACCCATCGCTCCAGCGCGTGCTACCTCTTCGGCTCGATGACGTGCGTCGACTGCCACGACCCGCACGGTCAGGGCTACCGCGACGTCTTCGGCAACCCGCTGGAGGGCAGATTCGACGATCGCCAGTGCACGGCCTGCCACGCCAGCAAGGTCGAGGACCCCGAGGCGCACACCTTTCATCCCGCCGGATCTCCCGGGGCGGCCTGCACGTCGTGCCACATGCCCTACGTGCAGCACCCGGAGCTCTCGGCCGCCATACCGTATGCGCGGGCGGACCACACGATCTCGATTCCGCGCCCGGGTTTCGACGAGGACGCCGGGCTGCAGTCGGCGTGTGCGGGATGTCACAGCGACCGATCGCCCGCCGAGCTGGCCGCTCAGGCCACCGCGTGGTGGGGCGAGATCGCGCCGCACCGCCCGGAGGTGGCGGCCCTGGTCGCGGCGACCGCGCCCACCGCCTCACCCGGCGACCTCGACCGCGCCCTGGCCGCGGCTGCCGCGCGGGGACCGCGGCACGGCATCGCCAAGGTGATGGCGGTGGACACGTGGGTGCGGGGACGTGACGCGCGGGCAGGCCCCGACGCGGGCGGGCTCGATGACGGTGCGGGGCGTGCCCTGGCCACCCTCGCCCGCGACGACGACGAGGACGTGCGCGCCGCCGGCGCGGCCGCGCTGCACGCTACCCGGGGCGACGACCCCGATGTGCGCGCGCTCCTGGACGCCGTGACGCGCGGGGCCCCGGACGAGGACGCGTTCCGGGCGCGGTGGGCGGCGGCGCTGACGCAGTGGGCGGCCGCGGCGGAGAGGGTGGAGGGCCCCGCGGCGGCGCTGCCGTTTCTGCGGCGCGCGCAGGAGGTGCGGCCGACGGCGCCCGAGGTGCTCGTCGCGCTGGGGGCGGGGCTCGCGGCGGCGGGAGACGTGGCGCAGGCCGTGCAGGTGTACCTGGAAGCGCTGCGTCACGGACCCGGCGACCCGGTCGCGCTCGTCAACGCGGGGCTCGCGCTCGAAACGCTCGGCCGCGAGGACGACGCGGCGGCCATGTACGAGGAGGCCGTCCGCGTCCGGCCCACGGAGGCTCTGGCGCACCTCAACCTGGGCAACGTCCGGTTCCGGCGCGGCGACTTCGAGGGCGCGATCACCGCGTATCGCGCCGCGGTCCGCAGCGACGCCGGGCTTTCCCGCGCCCATTTCTACCTGGGCGTATCCCTTGCCAACACCGGTCGCGTGGCGGAGGCGCTGCCCGCGCTCTACGACGCGCTCGAGTTCGCCCCCGGGGACACCGAAATCCAGGACGTGATCCGCCAGGTGGAGGCCGTGTTACGTTACTAGTGCCATGACCGGAACCCAGCACCACGCCTTGTCCGCTGCCGGCGCACACCACCGCTTCGCGGCGGTTGTCGCAGCCCTGTGCGCGACCCTCTTTGCCGGCGCCTGCCACACGTATTCCCCCGTGACCCTGACCGACGTGACTCCGGGCGACCGGGTGCGCACGCTGGTGACGCAGGCCCAGTACGAGGAGTTCGACGAGCTCCTGTTCGGCGGCGACCGGGTCCTGGAGGGAACAGTCGTGGAGGCGGACGCCGGCACCATGTTGTTGGAGGTCCCCGTCGTCACGGTCGCCGAGGGCATTCGGGTCGAATCGTACCATCAGCGGCTGCGGATCCCCGCGCAGGGGCTGGCCGACATCGAGATCCGATCGCTGTCGCGCGGCAGGACCTACGGCCTTGCCGGCATCCTCGGCGTTGTGGTAGGCGCGATCGCGTGGGACCAGTTCCGGGGTTCGCGCAGGGGTGACGCCCGGCCGCCCATACCACCCGAAGAGGACATAGCGGTGGTCATCCGCATTTCCTTCTAATGAACCCGCGGCCCACCCCCACCGCGCTGCCCTCGCGCCCTCGCTTCAGCTCGCGGACGCGCCGAACGCTTCCGGCCCTCCTGGCGTGCCTGTTCGTCCTCGCGGCCGGCTGCATCACCGACGGCGAGATCGGGAGTCCCCTGTCGGTGGAACTGATCGGGCCCGAAACGGGACTGGTCGGGGACCAGCTGTCGGTACTCTATGACGTCAGTGGACGAAGCCTGAACGGGATCATCTTCACCTGGGGAGATGGCGCGACCGACTCCCTGGGCACGGTGGGCGCCCAGACCGCGTCCGGTTCGAGGCAGCACACGTACGAGATGCCGGGCCTGTTCACGGTCACGGCGCGGGCGGAAGACGCCGTCGAGGGGGTGGCGAGCGCGACAGTTTCCATCAATGTTCAAGGCCGCTGATCGGGCGTGGCATCCGCATCGCTACGTGTTATCCGGACGACGGTATCTTTCCCGTTGTGCGTCACGCCGTTGGCGTGGCGTGAATCGGCGATACTATGTTGATCGGCAGCCGGATCGTTCTGCCATGTAGTTGTTGGCGGGACGGGCGGGCCGGGAGCGTCCCGGTGCCGGGCCGGCTGCGAAACCAGGTTTGGCAAGGAGCAGAAGCATGACAAACCGATTGTTCGATGCACTCCGTTCCCGTGTGGGCGGAGTGGGCTTGGCGGGGGTCATCCTCCTCGCGGCCGCGCTCGCCGTCCCGGGCGCCGCCCAGGCGCAGGACGGGGCGGTTACGGGCACGGTCACCGACGGGACGAGTGGCCAGCCGGTGGGATCCGTCCAGGTGTACCTGGATGGCACCGGACTGGGAACGCTCTCCCGTGACAACGGCCGCTTCGTCATCCTCAACGTGCCGGCGGGAGACTACACGATCCGCGCCGAGCGCATCGGGTACGCGTCGGCCGAGGCGACGATCACGGTCACCTCGGGTGCGACCACGCAGCACGACTTCGCGATCGCGGCCCAGGCCCTGGGCCTCGACGAGATCGTCGTGACCGGGACGGCCGGGGCTGCGCGCCGCCGCGAGGTCGGCAACTCGATCTCGCAGCTCGACGTGGAGCAGGAGGTAGTGGGACCGCCGACCAACGTCGACGCGCTGCTGCAGGCCCGCATTCCCGGCATGTCGATCACGCAGAGTTCGGCGAGTTCCGGCGGCGGGGCGATGATCCGCCTGCGCGGCAACGTGTCGATGACCCAGTCCAACCAGCCCCTCATCTACATCGACGGGGTACGGGTCCGCAGTGAGGGCTTTGCCAAGAACGTGCCGCCTGTTGGCTATTCCGGGCGGAGCAACAACGACGTCTCCAGCCCGCTCAACAGCGTTAACCCGCAGGACATCGAGCGGGTGGAGGTGATCAAGGGCGCGGCCGCCACGACACTCTACGGCACCGAGGCTTCCGCCGGGGTGATCCAGATCTTCACCAAGCGCGGAAGCGTCGGCGACGCCACCTGGACGGGCCAGTTGGAGCAGGGGGTATCGCGCAACCTGACCTTCGGCCCGGATCCCGCGCTGAGGCCGCCGTCGGAGAATCCGACCTCGCTGTCCGGCGGGCGTTCCGATTTCCTCTTCATCAATCCCTGGCTCCGCGGCCACAAGCCGATGTGCGGCGACGCGATCGTGGTTCCGGACCAGCCGTGTGACAGCGGCCTCTTCAGCGACATGGGCGCGTACCAGCAGAAGTACGCGCTCAACGTGGGCGGCGGTGCCGAGACCGTGAGGTACTTCGTGTCGGCCTCCTACGAGGACGACGACGGTGTTCTGCCCAACGACAACGAGAAGAAGGTCATCCTCAGGGGCAACTTCACCTTCAATCCCATGGAATCACTGCAGCTCCAGTGGAATACGTCGTACACGAACGACCAGTTGGCGCACACGGCGGGCGGAAACAACGCGCACGGGATGACGCTCAACACCTTCCGGCGCGACCGCAACTACCTCAACGACGAGTCCTTCAACGCCATCAACCCCTTCCTCAACCAGGACATCACTACTCAGATCGATCACCTGATCACGGGGCTGACGGCCACGTACTCGCCGCTGGCGAACTTCTCCAACCGCTTCAGCGTCGGGTACGACCTGGCCCAGCAGGACAACCGCAACCTGCGGCCCTTCGGTTTCATCCGGGCCCCCACGGGGATCCTCGCCACGTCACGCTTCGAGTTCAATACGCTCACGGCGGACTACGTCGGATCCCTGGACTTCAGCCTTCCCATGGGAATCCGTTCGGCGCTTTCCTTCGGCGGGCAGAGCGTGACCACCCGCAGTGAGCGCACGACCGCCTACGGGGACAACTTCCCCGGGCCCGGCGATCCCGACGTGGACAACGCAGGCAACACACTGGGCTTCGAGGACCGTACCCGGATTGTGAACGCCGGCCTGTTCGTGCAGAACGTCTTCGACTTCTCCAACAAGTACTTTGTCACCGTCGGCCTGCGGGTTGACGGCAACTCCGCATTCGGTGCCGACTTCGGGCTGCAGGCCTACCCGAAGGTTTCGGGTTCCTACGTCATCTCCGACGAGGACTTCTGGGAGGACGGCTGGGGCAGCATGAAGCTGCGCGCCGCCTGGGGTCAGGCGGGACGCGCCCCCGGCGCCTTCGACGCGGTCCGGACCTTCTCGGCGGCCGGCTGGGGCGGGGTGCCCGCCTTCCTGCCCAGCAACGTGGGCAACGCGACGATCGGTCCCGAGACCACCTCCGAGCTGGAACTCGGCTTCGAGGGTTCGTTCGTGGAAGACAGGCTCGCCCTCGACTTCACCTACTTCGCCCAGACGACCCAGGACGCGCTCTTCAGCGTGCGCCAGGTTCCGTCGCTGGGCTTTACGAGTTCCCAGCTCTCCAACGTGGGCGAACTCGTCAACAACGGGTTGGAACTCGGCTTGAACTACAGCATTGTCCGGAACGACACGTGGACCTGGGACGTCAACGGGACCCTTTCCCTGACCGACTCCGAAATCGTTTCGCTCGGCGGATCGCCCGAGTTCTCGATCGGCGGCTTCGGCTGGGTGTCGGAAGGCTATCCGGCGCCGGTCATCCGGTCCGACTGCGTTGCCAATCCTGACGAACGCGCCGACCCGATCATCCTTGACCGGACCGATGAGCAGTGCGTCCACGGACCGAACCAGGCAACCACCATCGCGGGCTTCGGCATGACCTTCGGGCTTCCGGCGGGCATTCTCCTGACCGCGCGCGGGGAGTATCAGGGCGGAGCGTTCATGTACAACGGGCCGCAGGCCGCCGCGACCCGCCGTTCGGTGAGGTGGGCGGGATGCTTCGAGGCGTACAACACCTGGGAGACCCAGGGGTACGCGGCTCTGACCGCCGAGGAGCGGGCGCGTTGTGACCTGAAGTTCTACCAGTCCGACTTCGCCGTGCAGCCTGCCGACTTCTTCAAGATCCGCGAGGTGAGCGCACAGGCGCCTCTCCCGGACGCGTGGGCGAACATGGTTGGTGCGTCGCGCGCGACCGTCACGTTCTCGGGCCGGAACTTCTTCCGGTGGGTGGATCCGCTCATGCGGACGCTGGATCCCGAGGTTGGCGGCAACGTCGGCTACAATACGCGGGTACGCAGCATGACCGAGCACGTTCCGCCGCCGGCGTTCTACACCTTCTCAATGCAGCTCGTCTTCTAAGGGGGGAGAGACGAATGAAAAACATTTCGATGATTACATCGTACGTCACGCGGCGGGGCGCCCTCCTCTCCGCCGCGTTGCTCGGGTTGCTGACGGCCTGTGATACCACGGTCGTCAACCCGGGACGCGTTCAGGAGGTCTTCCTGTTTGAGACCGAGGCCCAGCGGGCGATCGTCAAGGGAATCGGGCGGGCAGCCGCCGAGGCCCAGAACTGGATCGGATACACCGGAGCGGCGGTCACGCGCGAGGTCCATCCGTCGGGTTCCACGGGAAGCTTCGGGATTACCGTCGAGTGGCAGAACGGCGAACTCGATTACGAGACGATCGGAACCCACTGGAACCTCTCCCAGCGCGCCCGCTGGTGGGGCGACGACGGGGTTGCCAAGATCATGGAGACGGGGGCCGAGAGCCAGACCGACCTGGCCGAAGCGTACCTGTGGACCGGGTACGCGTACCGCCTGCTTGGCGAGAACTTCTGCGTGTCGGTGATCGACGGCGAGGGGGCCGGTGCGCGCAGCGTCTACTACGACCGCGCAATCGCGCGGCTCGACCAGGCGTCCTCGCTTGGGTCGGGGGACGTGGCGATGGCCGCGGTGGCGGCGCGGGCTTCCGTCAAGGCGTTCATGGGCGACTGGTCCGGTGCAATGGCGGACGCGGCCGGCGTGCCGGACGACTTCGTCTTCAACATGCCCTATCACGAAGGCTACGGAGATCCGACCCGCAACCGGCTCCAGTTCGCGAGCCAGGCCGAGCCGTACAAGGCTCATACCCAGAGGTATACGAAGTACGAGGACTACGGTATGAGCGACAACAACGCGGACGGCGACCCACGGATCCCGTTCCGGATAACGGACGAGACCGGTGACGCCGCGGTGCAGTGCTGCGGCCAGGTTCCGTGGTGGCCGCAGCAGAAGTACCCGGATCCGGGCTCTGACATTCCGCTCTCCAAGGGCACGGAGATGCGCCTGATCGAGGCCGAGGCCATGCTCGTGGCGGGTGACTGGCAGGGCGCCATGGGCAAGATCAACGCCCTGCGCATGGCTGCAGGGGTGGAGCCCGCGATGGCGACGAACACGGCCGAGGCGTGGACGGCGCTCAAGTTCGAGCGCGGCGTGGTCCTGTGGCTGGAAGGACGCCGGCTGGGCGACTTCTTCCGCTGGAACCGCGACAACACCCCGGGCGCCCTTGATCCACTCGAGCAGCCGTCCGGGAGCCAGAACGAGGGCTCGCACCTCGTCCAGCAGGATCTGTGCTTCCCGATCGCGCGCGGCGAGGTAGACACGAACCCGAATATCAACGGGCCAACGGGCTGATCGCGGGCGCGCACCGCGCTCGCCGGCAGCCAGGCCAGGAGGGCCCCTCCTTCGCGGGGGGGCCCTCTTCTACATCGTGCTCTGCAGCACGCCGCGCCCGATCGCCATGACCCCCGCGGCAACGAGCGCCAGCGCCACCAGTCCCCCGACAAGGTGGGGCCCGTAGCTCCTCTGCTCCGGCGAGCGGCGCTTCATCACGCTGGTGGTGATCTGCGCCACACCCGCCGCCAGGAGCATCAGGAAGAAGTGGCCGATCAGCTGCGTGTAGAACGGTCGCGAAAAGAGCGTGGCCACGCCCGTCAGCACCTGCAGGTGGAGCAGTCCGGTGAAGACCGTGGCCAGCCGGGCCATCGCCGTGGAGTATTCCCGCTTGCCGAAGTAGCCGACGAGCGCGTACAGGACGACAAAGAGGCCGGCCACCAGAACCAGGTAGCGCAGGCCCGAGTGAGCTGCGAAGAGCATGGATTGTGACTCCGGGGGTCCGAGTAGCGGGTACCGGCCGGTCCGCCGCATTCGGTGTGCGTCCGGCTTTCGGCTTTCAGGAGTCTGTCGCTTCCGTGTTCGGCAGGCAATGTGCGGCAGGTCGGCGGATTGGGCTGGCCGCTCTCGGATTGGCTGGAGATCTTGAAATATGAGTATCCAATACTCATTTTTCACAAATGATGATACCCCGCCCCTCCCATTTGGCCGAAATCGGCCGCAAGCTGGACCACAATCCCGTCGTCGCACTCCTCGGGGCTCGACAAGTGGGAAAGACCACCCTGGCCAAGGCCCTGGCCACCCAATTGGGTGCCGCAACTCACTTCGACCTGGAGGATCCGCGGGATCTTGTGCGCCTCGACGAGCCGACACTCACCCTTGAGCCCCTCCGGGGTCTTGTGGTCATCGACGAGGTGCAACGTCGGCCCGACCTCTTTCCGGTGCTGCGGGTGCTTGCCGACCGCGCACCGGCGCCGGCTCGGTTCCTGGTCCTCGGCAGTGCGTCGCCGGCGTTGTTGCGGCAGGGATCGGAGTCTCTGGCCGGGCGCCTGAGGTATCACGAGCTGGGGGGCTTCGATCTGGCCGAAGTCGGGACGGACAAGTGGGACAGGCTATGGCTTCGCGGGGGTTTCCCCCGCTCCTGGCTCGCTCCGGACGAAGCCGCGGGCCAGGAGTGGCGGCGCGACTTCATTCGCTCGTTCGTCGAACGCGATCTGCCCGGCTTCGGGATTACGCTGCCCTCCAGGCTCCTGCATGACTTCTGGACGATGCTGGCCCACTACCACGGCCAGACCTGGAACGGATCCGAGTTGGCGCGCGCCTTCGGGCTTGCCCACACCACGGTGCGCCGATACCTGGACATCATGACGGGGGCATATGTCGTACGCCAACTGCGCCCGTGGCGGGAGAATCTCGGGAAGCGCATCGTCAAGGCCAGCAAGATCTACATCGCGGACACCGGTCTGCTGCATACGCTCCTGGGGATCGAGACCCTGCAGGACCTCCGGGGACATCCAAAAGTCGGAGCGAGTTGGGAGGGCTTCGCTCTCGAGCAGGTCCTACGGCAGGTGAAGGCTCGTCCCGAAGAGTGCCATTTCTGGTCTGTGCACGGCGGCCCCGAGCTGGACCTTCTCGTTGTCAGGGGACGAGAGAGACGCGGCTACGAGTTCAAGCGCACGGACACTCCCGTAGTCACCCGGTCGATGCGGTCGGCCATGGAACTGCTCGGCCTGACCAGCCTCGACGTCGTTCATGTCGGACGCGACACCTACCCGATGGCAGAAGGAATTCGCGCGGTGGCGGGCCGGCACATCCTGACCGAGATCAAACCCCTCTGAGTTCACGCGGGCATATGTCCGCAGGGCTCAGTTGCCACAAGGCTCATTGCTACGTGCCCGGTCCGCGCATACCGTCAACGCATGTTCAGGACGGGCTATATCCTGAGTCCCCGCGCCGACGCGGTCTGGTTTCTGGGACTGCCGTTCGCAGCGGTCGCGCTCGCGCTCGGCTTCCAGGCGTGGCTTCCGTACGTGGCGGTCGCCTCGATCAACCTGTGGGTAACCACGCCCCACCACTACGCCACCTGGGTACGCAGCTACGGCATGCCCGAGGTGTGGCAGCGCTTCAAGGCACGGCTGATCGTGGGCCCGATCGCCATCTTCTCCCTCACTGCAGCGGGCCTGATCTGGGCGCCCATCACGCTGCTGCTCCTGGTGTCGGCGTGGGACCACCAGCACAGCATCATGCAGCAGCACGGATTCAGCCGCGTCTACGACTTCAAGGCGCGGACCGGACTGGAGAGCACCCGCAAGTACGACCTCGCCCTCCACTGGGTCCTGTACGGGAACATGTTCCTGCAGGCGCCCATGTTCCGGGGCCTGTGGATCCGTGAACTCCACCGCATGCAAGTCCCCCTTTCCGTGGGGTTCGTGGAGACGCTCCTGACGCTCAGCTGGATCGTCACGTTCGGGTACGTGGTCCTCTACCTCCTGCACCTGCGCAAGACAGTCGCGGCCGGACAGCCCATAAACCCCGTCAAGTACGGGTTCATCGCATCGAGCTATTTCCTCTGGTATTTCGTCGCGTGGCACACCAATTCGATCCTGCTGTACGCGGTGGCCCACAGGGTCATGCACGGTGTGCAGTACATCGTGATGGTATACGCCTTCATGCAGCGGTCCCAGGCCACCGGCACTTCGCGGCCCGGATTCTGGAGCCGCCTGGTCGGTACGGGACGCCTGCGCTGGTTCCTGATCCTGGGCGGCGCCTACGCGGTCGTCTTCCAACTGCTTATCAACCGTCCCCTGGACGAATTCGGGTTCGGGGTCGTCAACTTCGCTCCGTACCCCGCGATTCCCCAGTTCAACATCCCGGCGCTCGACTACGCCGGAGGCTACGAGCTGTGGTCGCAGATGATGCTGTACGCCTACGCGCTCCTGCACTACTATGTCGATTCCTTCATCTGGAAGGTGCGCGACAAGCAGGTGCAGGGGGGGTTGTAGCGAATGGCCCGGAGAAAGCCCGCCAGGTCGGCAAGTCGGCGCGCTCTTGCCGTCGTCCAGCGCTACCGGATCCTCTTCGTCATCTACGGCGTGGGTGCTGCCGTGGGGCTGCGGGAGCTCCACCTGGCCCGCACCGGCGAACCCGTCGACTGGGACAGCGAGGAGTGGGCCGATATGACCGAGGTCCTCGCCGAGGTCAATCCGGAGGACCCGGACACGGATTTCCTCAAGGGCGTGCAGTCGATCATGCAGGGGGACCAGCCGGGCTTCGTGACGCACTTCGAGGACGCGCTGCGGGCCGACGTCAAGCACAACGAGTTCCTGCTGCACGACTACGCGCAGCACCTGCTTGAATCGGGGGCGGGATGGCGCGAAGTGAACGAAGCCATGAACCGCTGGCGGGACAACTACCCCTTCTCGAACGAGACGCTGACCCTCGGGCTCGGGACCGGGCCGCGCACCCGGGCCGATGCCTCGGTACTGCGCCGCGAACTGCTCGCCGTGCCGTGGATCGGCGATGCCGAGCTGGAGGGCTACGAGGCGGCCGGCAGACGAGGATGGCGTGTGCACATCACCTTCCGTCCGCCGCTGGAGGTCGATGTGCGGGAGGCCGTCGCCGCGGTCTCGATACTGGCGGTGCCCGAGGCGGACAGGGCGCGCCTGAGGGTGACGTGCCGCACGCTTACCGACTGCTCGGTGGCGCCGCGGTCCGCCCGCTGAGAGTTGTCGGGCCAGTTCGCCCGGGGTGCTCGCCGATGAGGAAGCCCCGGTCGGATGGCGCTGGAAACGGCGGAAACAGGGCAGTTTCTGGTTGCGGCAGGCGACGGCGCGCCCCATGATGGCAGTTGAGGAATTCCAGGGGAGGCGCGCGATCGACGTTTCCCCGCAGGCAAAAAGGAGGGCCCATGCGGCTTCTTCCACCGAAAGGCACCGTGCGCATGACGGCGCTCGGGGCCGCGTTCCTCCTCACCGTCGGCAGCGCCCAATTGGCCGCGCAGACCGGAACGGTGACGGGGAGCGTCAGAGACGCGGTCAGCCAGGCGCCGCTGGCTGGCGCCCAGATCTCCATCGCCGGGACGACGCTGGGGATGCTGACCAACAACGTGGGTCGCTACCTGCTCGTGAACGTCCCTGCCGGCGAGCAGACCGTGCGAGTCGATCTCATCGGGTACGGCAGCACGGAACTTACGGTGACGGTTCCCTCCGGAGGGGCGGCGACGGCGGATTTCAACATCCGCCAGGACGCTATCGCTCTCGAGGGCGTTGTCGTGACCGGCACGGCGGGGCAGGCCCGCAGGCGCGAGGTCGGCAACAGCATCAGCTCGGTCGTCGCCGAAGACATCCAGTACACGGCTGTGACCGACTTCGGCGACGTGTTGCAGGGACGCACCACCGGTATCCAGGTGAACGACCACAGCGGGCAGGTCGGCGCGGCCAGCCAGATCCGGCTGCGCGGCAACAACTCCCTGCAGCAGGGCAACAACCCGCTCATCTACGTCGATGGGGTCCGTCTCGAGAACAACCCGATCGGCGCGGACGACGAAGGCGCTCAGACTCCTTCTGCCTTCGACATGATCAACCCGGCGGATATCGAGCGCATGGAGGTGATCAAGGGGCCCGCCGCCACGACGCTGTACGGCACCGAGGCCTCGAGTGGCGTGATCCAGATCTTCACCAAGCGCGGCGTCGCGGGGGCTCCGGCATGGACCGCCACCCTGGAGCAGGGTATCAGCATGATGCCGCATCAGGGGCCCGCCGCCGACGTGAATCCCTCGGGGCTGTTCCTCAACACCTGCCGTGATCCCGGCATCCTCAACCACCAGACCGGTGAGATCGGTGTTGATGAACCGGGCTGTCCGGAAAGCGGAAGCTGGTTCCGAAACGCCCACCACCAGGTGTACAACCTGAGCGTGCGGGGCGGCGGACAGACCGCGACGTATTTCGTGTCGGGGCAGTACGGCGACCGGCAAGGCGTGGTCGAGCCGCAGGGGGCGGACAACTACAACGTCCGCGCCAACATCACGTTCCAGCCGGCCGAGGGGCTCAACCTGCAGTTGAACAGCAGCTATGCGCGCCGGAACATCACCTGGATTCCCAACGGGAACAACGCGTCGGGTCTGTACCTGAACGTGCTGCGCGGGACCCGGGGCTACACCCCGGGCAACGACGACTCCCTGGTCCTGGAAAACCAGATTCTCACGTATCTCGATCAGTACGTGACCAGCCTCTCGGTTGGATGGTCGCCGAACAGTCTGTTCTCCCACCGGATGAACGTGGGAATCGACTACACTTCGTCGGACTTCGTGGACTTCAAGGGCTGGGGCTTCTACGAGGAAGCGACCGGAGACCGCGAGATCGATCAGCAATTCGATCGCAATCTGACCTTCGACTACAGCGGCACCTTCTCGTATAGTCCGCTGAACAACGTCAGTTCGGACTTCTCGTGGGGAGGCCAGGTATACGAGGAGTTCAACTACACGCTCAACGGCTTTGACGAACTGTTCGCCGGACCCGGTGAGCAGGTTCTGGGCGATGGCAACAACCCGCGGGTTTTCGAGAACCGAATCATTGAAAGAAGCGGCGGTTTCTTCGTGCAGGAGGTCCTGGGGCTCAACGACAAGCTCTTCGTGACCGGCGGAATCCGGTGGGACGGCTTCAGCACGTTCGGCGAGGGCTTCGGTCTCGCCGCCTATCCCAAGCTTCAAACGGCCTACACCATCTCTGACGAGGATTTCTTCCCCTTCGACTGGACCGAAACCTTCAAGTTGCGGGCCGCATGGGGCCAGTCCGGCAAGGCGCCCGGTGCATTCGACGCCAAGCGCACCTACGAGGCAACATCCGCCGACGAGCAGGTGCCCGCCGTCATTATCGCCAATCTCGGCAACGCGGATCTGGGGCCCGAAGTGTCTACGGAGCTGGAGTTCGGAGCGGACGCGTCGTTCCTGGGCGGACGTCTGATCGTCGATTTCACGGCGTTCGACCAGACAACGCGAGACGCGCTGATCTGCGTGCAGGAGGCACCCTCCGGCGGGACGGAGGAATGCACCTGGCGCAACCTCGGCGAGGTCAAGAACTGGGGCACCGAGACCATGGTGAACTTCGTGCCCGTCCGGACCGAGAACATCGAGTGGGACGTCGGTGTCAACTTCACAACGAACGACAGCGAAATCACCGATCTCGGTCCCCTGGAGGATCTGGGAACCTCGCGTCAGCTGGGCTATCCGCTATGGATCCGCTGGGACGATACGCTCACGAATGCCGATGCGATCGGTGAGCTTCCCGACTACGAAAAGGGGAACCTTGGCAACCTGTTTCCCACCGAGACGGTAGGTCTCAACACTCGGCTGACCCTCTGGCGTGCGTTGACGATCGACCTGGTTGGCGAGGGCCAGTACGGCATGGTCAGGCCCATCGGGATCGCGTATCAGAATGTGCGCAGGCGCGTGTGGCCCGGTGACGGGTGTCCAGCCATTCAGGACATGTACTATTCGCTCAGTGGGTCGGGTTCCTCGCGGGTCGCGCAGATGGGATTGCCGGCACGCGACATCGCCCGGTGCATCGGCCCGTACTCCGACCAGGGCATGTGGACCGATCTGGCGGACTTTTTCAAGATCCGCTCGGCTTCGGTCACGTACCGCCTGCCGGACGGATTGGTGCCGGGTGCGCGGAGCGCCCAGGTCGGGATTGCCGGCAAGAACCTGATGACCTGGACCAACTACCGCGGTCTGGACCCCGAGGCGAACGACAACGGGTTCGGGGACTCCACTCCGAACGAGTACTACAACATGGCGCCGCCGAGGATCCTCATCCTGAACTTCTCCGTGAACTTCTGAGGGGGGGACATAAGATGATCAGACCAATGAGAGGCACGGGGCCCCTGGGCGTTGCCGTCCTGCTATGCGGGATGGCGTCTGCGGGGTGCCAACTCGAGGTCCTGAACCCGGGCAGGATCCTGGACGAGGACCTCACCACGCGGGAACTCATGCCGATCCTGGTTTCCGGGGTTTCGGCCGAGTTCAACGACATCGGGGATGCCTACGCCTTTGACATAGCGCGGCTTACGGACGACCTGTCCGGCACCGGAAGCTACTTCAGCACCGGGCAGTACCGGCGCGGGGTATTCGACAACGAGAATTCCGAGTTCCACTGGGAGCAGGCGCACGAAGCGGCGTGGGCGGCCGGAGGCGCCTGGGAACGTCTGCAGGCGGTGCTGGAGGCGGAGGCCAACAGCTTCGACGGCGCCTCCCGGGTGTTCCTCCTGATGGGCCTGGCCCACAGGATACTCGGCGAGAATTTCTGTGACCTCGTCTATGACAAGGGCCCGCTGCAACCGCGTGAGGCTGCCTTCGACAGCGCGATCGTCGCGCTGAATCAGGCAGTGTCGATCGGTACGGCGGCCGGCGCGAGCGATTTCGTGACAGCGGCCCATGGCGGCATTGCCCAGGCGAACGTGGGGCTGGGCAACTGGTCGGCGGCTGTGCAGTCGGCGTCCATGGTGCCCACGAACTTCATGCATAGCGCCATCTACCACATGACTGCCAACAACAACCAGGTGTGGAACGAATCCTGGGGCCGCGCGGAGGTGGGCGTCTGGGCGACGCCGGCCCAACGGGCCTTTGACGGTGACCCGCGTGCGCCGTACACGATCTGCGGTGCCTGGAACGACCCGAACGACCCGTCGCAGGGCGTGACGCCGACGGGAGTCTGCACGGGCCAGGGCAGCGGTGCACACCAGGGCGCCGACGGGCTGACTGCGCACTACAGGCAGAACAAATACCCGGAGTCCGGCAGCGACGTTCCGATCGTCACCGGAACCGAGATGAGGCTCATCGAGGCCGAGGCCGCATTGCTTGGTGGAGACCTCGCGACCTTCACGGCCAAGGTCAACGAAGTGCGTACGTTCTACGGGGCGGAGCCGATCGAGCAGCCGACTTCGGTCGGAGCGCTGGAATTCCCCAACGCCCAGGACGACGCCTGGTCCATCCTGGACCGGGAACGCTACCTGACGCTGTGGATCGAAGGTCGGCGCCTGTTCGATCTTAACCGATGGCAGCATCCCTTCCTGCAGGGTGGGACGCTCATCGGTCCGGGGGCGGAGCCGCGCGTGTCGTGCATGCCGGTTCCCGAGATCGAATGCACCTTGAACCCGGAGATTCAGAACTCATCGGTGTGCACGTAGGGATCGGGAAAGCGTAGGGAGACGCTGACAATCTCGTGAGCGTTCCCCTGCCGGGAACGGACAACGCGCCCCCGTCGGTCGGCGGGGGCGCGTTGCGTTCGGTACCGCTTACCTCCCGAGCGGCACGCCGTCCTTCGACTTGCCGGTCACCAGGAAGGAAATGAGGATGGAAGCCCCCATGAGAATGCCCGCGACAATGATCGAGCTGCGGGTTCCGTCCGTATTCCCGACCAGCACTTCGCTTATGTCCCCCAGGGGGAAGGCAGTCGTGGTGATCCGCCCGTGACCATCTTCTCCGGGCGCGTGGACGACCCCGGTGACCACCAGGCTCGTCTCCGTCCACTGCACATCGTGCACCTCGGAATACTCGAGCGTCTCGCACCCGGTCCCGTCCGGGACGCAGTCGCCCACAATCACACCGCGAATGTCGAGGCCGTCCCGCCCTTCGGGTCCGGGGAGCGGCGTCCGCTGCACGGACATGCAACTCGACACCAGGAACGCGACCGCGACGACCGCGGCCAGTACGGCTTTGGGCTTTCTCAATGCGGCCCTTTCGTTCTACCTTGGGAACTTGCTTCCGTCAACAGCCACGGGGACTGTGGGTGTCAATACAGGACTGCCGGTATCAACTTGAAGAAACGGATTCGACCGGTATTCCGCAATTGCCGGCCCGGAACGGAAGGCAGGACGGAGGTCCACGATGCTGACGCGAGCCCATTCACCCCTGCTTTCGGTGGCGGTCCTCCTCGCGACGGGATGCGTGTCGTCGGGCGAATCAAGCGGTGCCGGCCGTTCCAGAGACCTGATCACTGCAGACGAACTGATGGCGGTCCCCCACAACACCACCTTCGAGGCGGTTAGAGCGTTGCGCCCCCGGTGGCTTCTGCCACGCAACATGGCATCGCTTCGGAACCAGCAACGGCATACTCCACGGGTCTACGTGGACGGCCAGTTTCGCGGGGAAATCGATGAATTGACAAGGCTGGCGCCGCACGAGGTCGAGGAGATTCGCTTCATGAGCGCGTCGGACGCGACGACGCGTTTCGGCACCAACCATATCGCCGGTGCGATCGTCGTCACCACGTGGCGCCGCTGATGCCGCCATTGGCCGATCGGCATCGTTTGTGCTGAACCGTACGCGAGCGCCGCGTCACGTGCGCGGTCCTGCTGCTCTGGGCGCGTGTATTGCCTTCGTCCTGGCGCTGGCCCTGGTGGCCACACCCGCTGCCGGGCAGGAGGAGGCCGAGGAGGGCGGCAAATGGATCAGCGTCTTCCTCGACTGCGCGAGCCGAAACTGCAACCTGAACTACTTCCGCACCGAACTGCCGTGGGTGAACTGGGTGCGCCTTCCCGACGACTCGGACGTCCACGTCATCATGACGAGCCAGGCCACGGGTGCGGGAGGGCGTGAGTACCGGCTGGACTACATAGGCTCGGGAGACTTCGGGTACGAGCGGCAGCTGTCGTATCAGGCGCCGCCCACCAACACGGACCGGGAAACGCTGGACGAAGTCGCCCGCACGATCGGCGTCGGGCTGCTGCACTTCGCCACGGTCAACGGGTTTTTCGACGACGTCGCCGCCTTCCAGGAAGTCAGCACCGTCCTGCTGAACGGACAGGGACCCGATCCGGCCGCACGCGTCGTCGCGCAGGAGGAGGTCGACGATCCCTGGGACTTCTGGGTCTTCCGGCTGGGGGGACGCACCGAACTCAATGGCGAGCAGACCCGGCGCACTCAGCGGCTCGACGGCAACTTCAGCGCCTCGCGGGTGACGCCGACGTGGAAGATGAACTTCCGCGGCAACGTGAACTACAATCGGCGGGAGATCGATCTCACCGACGCGCCCACCTTCATCGATTCCAGGACCGACTGGGGCTTCAGCGAACTGATCGCCTACTCATTGGCCGAGCACTGGTCGGTCGGCGTACAGGGAGAGGTTCGCAGGATCGTCCGCTTCAACCAGCGTCTCCGCGCCGAGATCACCCCGGCTCTGGAGTACAGCTTCTTCCCGTACGAAGAGGCGACCCGGCATGCGCTCACGCTGTTCTACAAGATAGGACCCGCCTACCGCAGCTACATCGAGCAGACGCGCTTCCTGCAGATGTCCGAGACCCGCTGGGAGCAGTCGCTCGAGTTCGAACTCTCACAGAGGCAGCAGTGGGGCGACGCTTCGATCAGCATGACCGGGTCCCACTTCCTCCACGACATCGGCCTCTACAACGTGAGGCTGCGGGGTGAAATCGATTTCCGCATCGCGCGGGGAGTCAGCGTCAACGCCGAGGGCAACATCTCCTGGGTCAACGACCAGATCTACCTCTCGGCCGAGGGCGCGACCGACGCCGAAGCGCTCCTGAACCTCCAGCAGCGCGCTCAGGACTTCAATTACTCCCTCCAGCTCGGCTTCTCGTTCCAGTTCGGCTCCATCTACAACAACGTCGTTAACAACCGCTTCAGCGGCGGTGGCGGCGGATGGTGGTGGTTCCGCTGATCGGCGTGTGACCGCCGTGCCTTCAAGGTGATCCGGTAGCGCGGCCCATCACGCGCCGGTACAGCAACCCGTTGGCCACCGCCACCGTTCCGAACGCGATCACCGCGTCCAGGATGTTCCACAGGTAGAAGTCCCGCGGATGGCTGTAGTGGTTCATGTAGATGGCGCTGACCGCGGCGAACATCAGCCACATGAGCCCGAACGACTTGAGGCTGGCCACTACGTCTCCACCCTTCAGACCCGGTCTCAGCAGGTGGAAGACCCACGCCGCGACGCCCCACATCACGAAGTTGTAGAGGTAGGAGGTGATCCAGTCCCACGTCGCGAACTCGGTTCTGAAGTACTCCGGACTCGCGGCCATGGATCCGAAGAGATGCGGCAGGATCAGCGCTTGCTCGACGACGCCCGCCACGAGGTAGCGGACGAGGTTGAGCAGGATGACGAGGATGAGGAAGCGGAGAAGCGTCACTGCGCCACCAGCCCCTGCCGGCGCAAAGCCCGCCGGATCCGCTCCAGCTGCTCGCGCTGCGTGGCCGTCGGGGGATGGAGCGTCCCCTGCCGGACCCCGCCGCCGTTGATGGCGCCGTACAGTTGCATGAGATCGCGGCGGTGGTCGGAGGCGGCGTCCCCGGCGCCTTCGAGCTGGCGGCCCAGCTCCAGGATCTCCAGCAGGAAGGCTTCGCGTTCCCGGTAGTCCTCGGCCGTGAGGGGCAGATCGGGGTCGCCGCCGACCGACACGTTGCCGGAGTGCATCTCGCCCCGCGCCGAGAGCTCCACCGTGTAGACGCCGGGCGAAACGAAGGGGCCGCGCTGGCCCAGCGGACGCGGTACGACCGATGGATCGTGGGCGGACCACTCGGCGTCGTCTCCTTCGCCCGGCAGCCCGTGGCGCAGATCCCAGTCGACCCGGTGCAGGCCCGGCTCGGAGGGCACGGTCATGCTGCGGACCACGTCGCCGGCCGCGTTGCGCACGGTGAGAACGGCGGGGCCCGACCCCGGCCCGAGACGATAGGTGATCACCGTGCCGTCCACGGGGTTGTCGCCCATGAAGACGGACTGGGCCCGGTAGGACGTGTCCTTCCAGTAGTTCATGATCCTGCCGGGGTCGGCGGCGTACAGCGCGACCGCGTCGGCGGCGGTGGCGCCGTAGCTGGCGAGCGGCCCCACGTCGTCGACGATGATGATCGAGCGGCCGTGCGTGCCGAGAACGAGATCCTTCTCGCGCGGGTGAACCACCATGTCGTCGTACGCCGTGGTGGGGAGCGTCGGGAACCTCGCCCAGGCCGCGCCGCGGTTCGTGCTGGCGAAGACGTGATGCTCGGTGCCGATGAAGAGCACCTCCGGGTTGTCGGGGTGCTCGACGATCACGTTGACGGACCCGGAGGGCAGGCCGCCGTGCAGCGGGGCCCAGGTGGCGCCGTAGTCCTCGGTGCGGTAGACGAACGGGCGGAAGTCGCCGTCCCGGTGCGCGTCGAAGGTGGCGTAGGCGGTGCCGGGCGCCTGTCCCGAGGCGAGCACGCGGCTGACGTAGGTGCCATCCGGGAGGCCGGGGGCATTGCGGGAGACCTCGTTCCAGGTGCGGGCGCCGTCCACGGAAACCTGCACGTTGCCGTCGTCGGTGCCGACCCAGAGCACCGCCGGATCGTGGGGCGACTCGGAGATCGTGATGATCTCGCCGTACGACGAGGTGCCGTCGTTGCGGGAGAGCGTGATGTCGGCGCCGCGCACGCCCATGATCTCCAGCTCGTCGCGGTCCTGTTGCCGCGTGAGGTCCTCGGTGCGGGTGAAGCTGTCGCCCCGGTCGCGCGATATGAACAGGCGGTTGCCGCCCAGGTAGACCGTGTTGGGGTCGTGCCGGGATATCAGACTCGGGCTTGCCCAGTCCCAGCGGTACGGCTCCTCGCCCTCGGGCGCGGTCAGGCGCAGGCTCATCATGTCGCCCGTCCTGTTGTCAAAACGCGTCCACGAACCGTTCTGGGCGTTGATGTAGATCGTGCGTCCGTCCGGGTCGGCCTGCTGGTACATGCCGTCGCCGAAGCCGCTCTGCCGCCACTCGTCGTCCACGATCCCCTCCCACGAGCGAGTCGCGGAGGGGCCCATCCAGGAGTGGTTGTCCTGCATGCCGCCGTAGATCCAGTACGGATCCCGGTTGTCCACGGTAATCCCGTAGAACTGCCCGATGGGAAGGTTGTTGATGCGCCGGAAGGTCACGCCGCGGTCGTAGGTCTCGTGCAGCCCGGCGTCGCCCGCCAGGTAGAAGTGGTCGGGGTTGTCCGGATTGATCCACATCGCGTGGTGGTCGGCGTGCACGCCCACGTCGTAGGTCGGGCGCTCCGCGATCTCGACGAAGGTGCGTCCGCCGTCCTCGCTGCGATGCGAAGACGTGGCCAGCGTGTAGACGCGGTCCTCGTCGGTCGGGTCGATGAAGAGGTGGGAGTAGTACATCGGCCGGATGTTCCGGTCGCTCACCTTCTCCCAGCTCTCGCCGCCGTCCTCGCTGCGGTAGCCGCCCGACTCGGTGGAATGCTGAACAAGAATGTTAAGTATTTGCGGGTTTGTGGGCGCGACCGCGATCCCGATGCGGCCCTTGTCGCCCTCGGGCAGCCCGTTGGTGAGCTCCCGCCAGGTGTCGCCGCCGTCGGTGGTCTTGTAGATGCCGCTGCCGGGACCGCCGCCGTTGAAGCCCCATGTGCGGCGCTGCCGCTGATACATCGCCGCGTAGAGCACGTCGGGGTCGGACGGGTCCATCGCGAGGTCGATCGCGCCGGTGTGCTCGTCGACGTACAGCACCCTGTCCCAGGTGCGTCCGCCGTCGCGCGAGCGATAGACGCCGCGGTCGGGGGTGGAGCGCCACAGGTTCCCCAGCGCGGCCACGTACACGACGTCGGGATCGGTGGGGTGGACCCGCACGCGGCCCGTGTGGTGCGTCTCTTCGAGCCCCAGGTGACGCCAGGTGGCGCCCGCGTCGTCGGAGCGGTACACGCCGTTGCCCCACGACGTGCTCTGCCGGTTCTGCTGCTCGCCCGTGCCGGCGTAGACCACGTCGGGGTTGGAGCGCGCGATGGCCACGTCGCCGAACGTGCTGACCGGCATGTGCTCCCACAGGTTGCTCCAGGTGATCCCCCGGTTGACGCTCTTCCACAGCCCGCCCGACGCCGACGCGACGTAGATGGTGGAGGGGTCGTGCGGTAGCGCCTCGACATCGTGAATGCGCCCGCCGGTCACCGCCGGCCCGACGTGCCGCGGCTGGAACGCGCCAAGCTCGGCTTCGGTGATCGCCTGCTGGGCGGCCAGGGGAGGTGTCAGGGCCAGTCCGACGAGGCCGAACAGGGCCAGCGGATGGCGGATGGTGGCTGGTTTCGGGGCGATCATTGCTTTGCCTGCTCCTGGCGGAGGGGGGTTCGATTGGTGGTGGCGCGGACCGCTTGTCATGCCCGGCCGGTTATGGCGAGCGCCTGTCCGACCGCCTCCAGCACTTCGGCCGGCATGTCGTCGGCGCCCAGCATCCATTCCAGATAGTCGGGAGCCGATTGGGCGACTTCGCCGAGAAGCGTGCCCTTGTGCTTGCCCCGGTTGAACGTCAGGCCGTCCGGGGTGTCGGAGAACCAGCGGTCGAACTCGGAGAGGTAGGGGCCCATTTCGTCGCAGTAGGCGTGCAGGCCGTCCATGCTGCGCGGGAGGTGGCCGTACCTCTGCAGTTGCGCGGTCAGCACGGCCGCCGTCGTGCGGATGTCCCCCAGCGCGGTGTGGGCGTCCGCGTGGTCCCGCCCCAGGTAGAAGCGCGCCGCCGCCGACAGGTCGCGCGGCTCCTCGCGGTGGAAGATCATCTTCATGTCGATCAGGCGCCGGTCCTTCACCTCGAAGGTCACCCCGGCCCGACGAAACTCGGCGAGCAGGATCGGCAGGTCGAAGCGCCGGATGTTGAAGCCCGCGAGATCGCACGGCTCCAACAGGCTGGCCAGGGATTTCGCCGTCGCGCGGAAGGGGTGTTCGTCGGCCACGAGGTCGTCGGTGATCCCGTGGATGTCGGCGGCTTCGGGAGGGATCGGCATCTCGGGGTTGTAGCGGCGGACCTTCTCGAAGACATCGCCCTGAGGAGACACCCTGATGATCGCCAGCTCGACGATTCGGTCGCGGGACAGGCTCAGGCCCGTGGTTTCGAGGTCGAAGAAGGTGATCGGCCGGTCAAGATCGAAGGGCAGTTTCATGGCGGACTATTCTAATGTCGTGTCCGGGAGGTTCGCGAGCACGTATACATTACCACCCATGCGCGCCGTCGTAATCCCCGAATTCGGCGAGCCGGACGTCTTGCGGCTCGAATCCCTGCCGGACCCCGAGCCGTCAAGCCGCGAAGTGCTGGTCAGGGTGAGCGCGTCCGGTGTGAACCGGGCGGACCTGCTCCAGCGCCGTGGCCTGTATCCTCCACCCCCTGGCGAATCCGAGGTGCCGGGGCTCGAGTTCGCGGGCGTGGTTGAGCGGGTGGGGGCCGCCGTGACGCGGTGGAGGTCCGGTGACCGGGTGATGGGCATCGTAGCGGGCGGAGGATACGCCGAGCGCGTCGTGGTGGACGAGCGGGTCGCCGTGAGCGTACCCCCCGGAATGGACCTCACCGTGGCAGGGGCGATTCCCGAAGTCTACATGACCGCCTGCGACGCGGTCTTCCGCCAGGCCGGGCTGAAACGGCGGGAGACTCTGCTGGTCCACGCGGTGGGAAGCGGTGTCGGGACCGCGGCGGTGCAGTTGGCGCGGCGGGCGGGCGCGCGGACGATCGGGACGTCGCGCACGCCGTCCAAGCTGGAACGGGCCGCCGAACTGGGTCTCGGGCTGGGCCTGGACGGTGGAGACGCGTGGGACGAGGCCGTCAGGGCGGCGACGGGCGGCAGGGGCGCGGACGTGATCCTGGATCTCGTGGGGGCGCCCTACCTGGCGAGGAACCAGGCCGCGATCGCGGTGGGGGGGCGGCACGTGGTGGTGGGTGTGCCGGGGGGCAGCCGTGCGGAGATCGACCTGCGGTCCCTGATGGTGCGGCGCGCGCGCCTCTTCGGGACGGTGCTGCGGGCGAGGGGGGTGGGGGAAAAGGCCGACCTGGCCCGCGAATTCACCGCCTCGGTGCTCCCCGGCTTCGCGGACGGCACACTTGCGCCTGCGATAGACCGGGTCTTCCCCGCGTCCCGCGCCGCCGACGCGCACCGCCGCATGGAGGCGAACGAGAACTTCGGGAAGATCGTGATTGCGTGGGGTGCGGAAGGGTGAGGCGGAGGCTAGAACACATGGAAGGGCCGGCCCCATGGAAGAACGAGGCCAAGGTGTACGTGGGGATGGATCTGCCGGGAGGATGACGGGCGTAGCGGGGCGAACCCGCCGGTCGGAATCGTTTCTCATGGGATGAACGACGCGCGTGGGATGAACCATTCGCGAGTGCGACGCGTGGGAGCAACGACTCGCGCCGGCATGGGACCCTCGCGAGGTTGTCCGGGCAGGCGGGTTCAATCCTACTTCCACGATCCCGGCCGGGACGGGAGGAAACGGGGCTGATGGCAGGGTTGGGCGAGAGCTGGCGCTCGGACGCGGACGCGCTGCGCGACCTGGGATTCCGGCACATTCTCTTCCTGTGCGTGGCCAACTCGGCACGCAGTCAGATGGCCGAGGGGATCGCCCGCTATCTCGCGCCCGCCGGCGTCAGGGTCTCTTCCGCGGGCTCT